>Ga0209671_1008696_pt1 | contig 10626 bp, 2 predicted proteins | sample WorMetHERISLAND2_2_FD_187401 | JGI IMG/M metagenome (GOLD analysis project Ga0209671, IMG submission 187401) | Marine gutless worms symbiont microbial communities from Max Planck institute for Marine Microbiology, Germany - Olavius geniculatus... | ecosystem: Host-associated > Annelida >...
AGTTACGGGTAACTTGCCGGAAATTTGCCCGTAATTTTGTTCTGAAAACTTACCGGTAACTAACAGGTAACTTACTGGTAATTTACCGGTAATTTTGCTCGTGTGACTTACTGGTAACTTACCTGTTTGGTTTGTATTGTTTTTGCATTGATATTTCTATGATTGTTACCATTATTACACCATATAGTCAGCATTTTACAGATTAGCAGTCTGGAAAGTGAACGCATGATTCACCGTAGAATGGTAATGATAAGAACAACAGCAGCAGTAATAATGATAATAATCATGTCAGATGTAATTTTAAGTGTTGCCGTCGGTGCTGTCAGTAGGTGACATACCACTGTTTGGAAGTGGTCTTAACTTTTGAAGAGTTTTAAAAGGTTGTTGATGTTATTTATTTCTGTTTTGCGGTAGACACTGTTTCAGGCAGCCTTACACACTTCTGCATAACAGGTGGGGACCGCAGTTTTCCATTGCGAATTTTCCAAATTACATGGGTTATTTTACGTCATAGGTTGTGAGATTTTTTTCTGTTGCGGAGGAGTTTTGCCGATTGCTGAAGTGGTCAGCCGATTTCAGAAGGTTCGCAGTTCGATTTAAGGTGAAAAATGAAAGTAATCAATGGCGAGTACCGGATTCCGTTAACTTCTGTGCAAATGGGCACAAAATTCCACAGCCCATGGAAACCTGCGAACCCTATTAACAACCTCCCATGTGCCAGCATGTTCCTGCTTATCTGTTGACTCGAGATACAGTAAAATTTCACCGCACTGCTTTTTTAGGACTTTCAGTGAACTTGAATTGTACAGAACTTTTTCCCATTCGAAGAAATCTGTATGTAGCTGTTATCAGTGTCATGGGATTTGACTGTTATTTTATCAGTTAACAGTGTTTATTGGTCGGTTCAGTTATGTCCGAGTTATGTGACGTGGTGTGACCTCTTGCTAGGGCATTTGACAGTTGCTCTGTTAGAGAGAAGCTGGGGAATTGAGCATCAGTCCGTGACTTGTCCCGGACAAAAATTTTGTCTGGGGAAAACTCTTTGTTGTCAACTTCACTTTTAAGTTAGATTTGTTTTGGTACATGTGCCGAAATTTGGTACAAGTTAATGACACTTTTGGGGCAACAGCCTGAAATTTCAGATTTGGCATTTTAATGCCTTGCAGTTTGTTAGTGTATTGTATATACTGCTCTATTTCATTTCCATGCCGTTGGTAAACATGAAGTGAGTAGCCACAACTGAGTGCTGTGAAGTGTCGGGTAATTTTACAATAGCTTATCGCTATTGTGGGTTAGAAAGGTTGGGTGAAGCAGCTATTTCCGACAGACGAAATATGGTGATCGTAATTTCAATTCTGCTTATAAATTATCCCAAATCGTGGATTTTCAGCCCTAGACTTCGTATTTTTGTTGTGAAAATTTCTGACAAGATGAACATTTTCTGTTGGGATAAAATTGGGAGGGGAGGGGGTTGCTAACTTTAACGCTGTTACAAGGCCACTGATTGTTGGAAGTGGTCAGCCTGGCGATAGCTACTGATTAACGAGGATGATTCTGTTAATGCATGTAAAGGTAAAGATAAAGGTGTCATTTTGTATAGCGCATTTTGCGTACATGCCTCTAATGCACTAACCAGAGCCGCTGGCCGCACGGCCACCGCATGCGGCCTGCAGACAAACTAGCACAGCGGCCGGCTAGGCAGCCCCAGTCAGCTGTACTAAGGTCACCACCTTCCGTAACCCATATAAATGAGTTACTACTCATTTAACCGACCCCAGTGGGATGGCAGGCTGAGTTGGCCTTGTTGGTTGACTGATAAGCGAACGCTTTACCTACAAAGTGGTCAAACAGTCATCCATCAGTCTAGCGCAGGATATGGAAAGTTCGCCGGCTAGGACCGACGTTCTAACCACTATGCTACGCCACCAACCAGTGTATCATGTATCAATGTATGTATCAATGTATGAATCATATCGACTCCCATTTTATCTCTTTCACACTGTGCCAAATTCAGTGTATTAATACTCTGATATATCAGCGTTCGATGAGAAATTCGCTGACACCAACATGGACAGTCTGCTTTGCACTGTCCGGTGCTTTGTACAGTAATATGTTCGTTGAATGACAGGGTAATTAGATATCACTGTGCTAGGCAGTTTGAAGCAGTGGTCTATAAACCACCGTTTAAACCTGCCAAATACAGGGTGGGCCAAAAAACCGGATCTGTTTGAATGTTGGTGTTTTAGCCACAGCTAGTGGTAAAAATAAACGTGTGTGATATGTCAGAAGTTTCTGAATGTTATACAGAAAGTGTGGAACTTGCATAGCGTAATTTGCATTTATATATTTTTTTCCTAATTTGCATAAATCTTCATCAGTATTTAAATGATTTGCTATGCAAGTTTGGCGCTTTTCTGTACATGTAATATTCTGAAAATTTTGACATATCACATGCTTTTATACCATTAACCATCCCAAAGTTAATGCTGAAAAGATGTAGTTTTTTGGCACACCCTGTACATATGATTTAACATATTTGTATACATGTACAGCATTACCTCCTTTTCTCGCTCTTATACAGAGCAACCCAATAAAAAGCAAATAGTTTTCATCGCTATTCAGAAGCTGACTACATTTCGTGACGCATTTAGTATTTGAGGTGATGCGTAACAATTAATGTTTGCCAATTTGCCACCGATTTGGATGATTAAATACTTTTGAAATTGATTAGTGTTTGATGAAGTGAAATTATGGATGTATCGAAGTTAAGGGTTTAATTTTTTATGGACCACCCAGTGTATATTGGCAACTGTTTATGATTATCACAAATTGCCCGTAGTTTTGTGTTTGTGTGTCTATGCTGATAAGCCTTACTGTTGAACTAAGTCGCCTTCATGGAGGCAGTGATGAGTTGCAGAAGTTTGTAATACTGTAGGTGAATATTTTTGTAAGTATTAATGATAGCACAGAGCTTGATATTGCCTCCGTAAGTTGTCTGTCCAATGTGTTGTGGTTATATGGGTTATATTTCTTGTAAGTTAGTCACGTGGATAATTAGCTTTGGGTCTTTGCTTCTCAAAGCCATAACATTGGTGACACCTCAGATTTTGATTATGGCTTTTTCAACAGGGAAAGTTAAAGGTCGGCGTATATTTAGAAGAATTAACCCCTCACAGAGCTGCTGAGCGTCACCTGCCGTATGGGATCCCACACTGTTACCTGCCACCTGACACAGGTGAACGCGCCCCACCTTAACCCCAGCCAGATAGGCTGGTACTCGATTTACCTACCAGGAAGGGATGGAGAACTGAGTTGACCTATAGGTGGCTGGTTACATACCGAGGTGCAGCCACCAATCGAAGTATTAACCCGGCCCGGCATACAGTAACTTTGTTCATCGGATGAAACGCGTTACCGCTACGCCAGGCCACCACCCTAAGGTGCAGTAATTCTGAAACGATGCAACATACCAGTAGGATGGACATTGCTAATTACGCTTTCGATTGGTAATGAAGTCAGCGACCTTTGCTGACCTTGAACAGAGATAAGGCCATGGTGTGCCTGGCTTTTTTGTTGTTTGATGTTATTCAATTCTTTTTCAGTTTTAAGTCTATCAACTTTTGCCCTTTATAATTTGCCTTGAACGTTGCTGTGAAATGCAACTCACAGTGATGCTGCCTAGTGCCAAATCAATTTTTTACTTTTTATTTCTAAGCCTGTTTTCATCTATAATTGTTATTTTGTTATGCATTTCAGTTAAGCGTTGAATTGTCCATTTCTGTAAAATTGTCGAATTTATGTTGTTGAATTTGCAGCGGTCGTGTACAGTACACTGTGCCGTTTAATTGGGATATTTAATGGATAAAATGTCCTTTTAATACTGCAGCCTGCATAGTTTTGTAATTTGTATCGCAATACTGCTTACATAATCATAATCATACGTAATTCGTATAACTTGTTTATTGTCTACATATGTTGCGAGTATTTCTGGCATTGATGTTAGGTCGATCATGTGCTTGTCTGTATTTGGTTTGTGTTACAGAACGTTTTTGTACTGAGCAATAACTGATATTTAGTAACAGGTTTGTCGTGTTGAACGGCCCAAACTCCACTTTGATTTGTTATAGATTTATTGTAAAGTTGTACAAGAAACTGTGCTATGAATCGAAAGTCTACTCCAACCTGTACAACAAGTCCACAAAAATAATCAAAGGCCGGTAACAGATCCACTACATACTGTCATGTCAAGATTAGGGCTGTACCGAATATCCTATTCATATGCTATTTGATCCAAATAGTAGGCCGAATAGTGTATTCATATTCGGCCGAATAGTAGTGCCATAAATATACCGAATATGAATAATATAGTCTCAAAAACAGCTGCTATCAGCCCAGCTGTTTTAGCAGCATAATGCCTGCACATGGTGTTTTTTGGCATTTTCTTAACCATCTAATTTGCTCACTGTCAAAAGTCATGAATCACTGTCATGTTTCGATATTGTCAGTAATCTTTGTTAGTGTCATTCGCTTACAGAATGTCCGATTCAGAATTTTTTTGCTGCACCACAATAAAACCAGAGCACTGGGCAACGTGTCTGAACTTGCGTCAACTATTTGTATTGTATTTATTTTCGGCCAAATAGTATAATAAATTATTCTTGTTAGCCGAATTGTAAAATCTGTTTGGTACAGCCCTGGTCAAAATGTTGTACAGCTTGTTGTTGTCAACAAGTCCACATCAGATTAAGTCGAGGAGTTTGGACTTCAACTCAACCAGTTCGTTGTTTGTCACCACCAATCAGGTGTTCTTTGCATCAGCAATAAACCGGTTTTTCAGCTTGTTATTTCTCAGTAACCAGGAAATGTAGCTGTGCTGTTAAGACAACAGTGATCGAATGATTTCTCAGTTCCACACATTTACAACCAGTCTCCATCTGACAGTGTCTGTCTGTGCTTAGTGATCGTGAAATTGCATGGATTTTGAGCTCGGCAGTCTCAAAATTTTGGTCCCAGTGACTTGTTCTCATATTTTCAGTCTAGAATAGAAGTCTGCCAGTATGTAACTGATCTTGGAATAGTAGGTTTCCCTCCGGTTTTAAGCACTTGAAGCTTACTAGCTGAACTGCTGAATAATTCTATTTCACCACATCAGTTTACTTTTGAAGATGTCGTTCGGGTATGAAACATGTCCACTAGTTCACAATAAACAGCATTACGTATGCAGTGAAAGTACTCTCTATTTCTCAACAAAAACCATATCGCTTGTAGCATCAACAGAAACAGAAACACGCGAAGCACGTGCACATATCTCTCAATGAACCGTCTTTGTATAGCAGTCACGCTGTGATGAAACGTGCAACTAATAATACTAGGCTACCGAACAAAATAGTCGTCATCAACGAGTTACTTTGATCTATGAACCAGAAAAAACCTTGGACCAGTGCAGACATATATGCAGCCATCCGCCTAGGAATGACCAGTGTATCAGAGCTGTGAAGAGCATAATTTTTTAATGCGTTATTAATAATGCATCATTAATATTGATCGGGGCACTGAATTTGCATGACCTGAAGATGATGTACCACGAAAAATATGACTGGAAATTGCAATACCTGTAAAATGACGGACCAAACCGCACCTTGTTATCTGAATATTATTATTATTAACAGTAGTGATGAAACGGCAACAACAGTTTAATCACTTGAATTTATTTGATCGTCAAATAACTGCAGTTTAACGGAACATTGGAACGTCTGCTCCACGGAATTTAGTAGATTTACGTATATGTGTGTTCATTTTTTTAACACATTAATTCATTGACGCATTAATGCATTAATATGACAGCTCTAGTTCAAACCAATTTTCGTTTTTGCACATCTTTTTGTTTTTGACTTTAGAGCATGTATGGGACATACGGACGAACAAGACAGACAGACAGGCAAGACCTGTAATGTGGCCTATTTGGATGGCCGCATAATAAAATGAACACAAGTCATCTATGCTAACAGTCAGGTATCACAGTACAGTTGGCAGTGCTTCAACACAATTTTTAGACACTAGGAAAATATCGACTTTTTGACCACCTTGTCCACACGCTGCATACAAAAAAAGATGGCCAAGCTACGTCCTACATTAGGACCAAAGAGAATACTGCGACGCAAAATCCAAACTAATGACGACAGTACAACTTCTTATGAAATTAAGAAACAGACTTACACTGACTGGCTAGTAATGTGTGGTTCTTTATTTTTCTTTATTCTTTTTTTTTAAGTTTTTTTTACTACTTCACTCTCAGTGGCAAGTCACAGTATGGCAGAAGCAGGGAACGAACTGAAGAAATCAAAACATTTACGCAGAAAAACTGAAATTAAATACGAGGGTCGTTCGATAAATTCCAGGACTGACGTTCTTATACAACGACAGTAAACCGCACAATTCTGACTGCTAGGCCCTATGTTATTTTCGAGCACAATCTCCCTGCAGTTCACTGCAATGTTTCCATTGTTCTACAAGTCAGCCTGAACCCGTAGCATTAAGTTTTTGTTGACACCATGTAGAAATATCCAGACGCATGCTGTTGAAGGTCTTTGTTGTTCTTAAACTAAATGTCGCTGCAAAAACCGGAAAACTATTCAAATACATTCGAACGAGATATAAGTGTCGCTGCTAAACATAACAGATAATCTGCAATTAATTTCAGCACTGCCTTCTGCGATTAGAAAATTTCATGATTATTCTCTGTGTCAGCCAAGTGTCAACGCCCATCGTTGATATCTTAATAATAATGACGTCACAGCATGACGTCATAAATGAAAAAAGTAATGTACGATAGTGGCCCTACAACTTCATGATAGTTTTGATTTTCAACTGTCACTGTGCTTACTGAGAAGAACAGTCCTGGAATTTATTGAACGCCCCTCGTATGCTGACTAATGCAAACATCGACATTGAACAGTGAATATTGTAGCACTAAGGCAACTGGAAAACGAATTATTTCTAAAAGGCCTGTTTATCGCACATACTGAATCAAACACGAAACTACAACTACACTGTGTTCAGGAAAAAACACCCACTCACGTTTTCTTTCATATCTCTGTGGAAAATGTTTAGATTTCCACAACATTTTCAGCGAATGTTTAGGAGGTATCAATAAGTATTCTTTGCTACCGGTGACGTCATGCTGACGTCATACTTCCGTGTTTGTAAATTATGGGCTTTACCGTTGAAGACAGACATTTGATGAAATGTTAAACACATCAATTGATCATTGTGCTGACTGAACTCAACCGTTAGGCAGTTTTACATTGTGAACAGTTTCTGTTACTTACTTTCTTGACTAAGTGCGATATCCTCAACTTTGCTGATGTTGGCAGCCATACGGCGCAGCACGGAGACCATTTGCTCGAATGGCTTGATACTGCCGGTCATGTCAATTTTTTAAATTTAAAAGTTACATTCCATCAATATTCAATTGTCTGTCCATTGTCCAGAAACATCTTACACAAACTTGTGTCTCATTACCATTGCTGACTTGCAAATATTTATCAAAATTAATGTCTGTCTTCAGTGGTAAAACCCATGATTTATAAACGGAAATATGACGTCATACATGACGTCACCAATAGCAAAAAATATTCTAACTTTTTACCGGTGGAATACGTGTTTCCTCATAAACATTTCCTGAAAATTTTGTGGAAATCTGAACTTTTTCCAGAGATAAAAAAGGGAGTGGGTGTTTTTTCGGAACACGGTATAGTTAGATAAGTGAGCTACTTTCAAGTTGTACTGAAAATGATTTAATACTCCACGGATATGCAATACTTAATGACATTAACCATCACATACATATAAGTGCAAAAAAACTGTTTCCAAAATGTCACATAAAGTTGTACATTTCCTACCATCCATTAGTTACACAGCAGACTACCACATCTTTCTACTAATATCTACAGTGAGCGAGTGAGTAGTTTCTTAACGGCACAAAATAGGCCATTCAGTGCCATACGTGGTTAAAAGACTAATATCATCTTTCTACTAATATCTACAGATACCATCAGTGGTGTCACGAGTTAAAAGGTGCAACAGTATAGCAGAATCTATAATTTTTCAAAAGTATAAAATTTGTAACACTCATTGCATTTCACAATAATAAATGCTTTCAAAGTTTTTTGAATATATCGGTATAGTCCTGATCTCCAAAGATTCAAACTTCACACTGCACAAATCTGCCATAACTTGAACCACAATGTTTGCAAGGCCTGAATTTTTTTGGGGGGGAGAGGGAGGAAAGAAATTATATTGTCCTGGTCCTGGCAAGCATTTTCTGAGAGCAGAAAATTTCCAACAGAACTGACATGGATGTTCAAAATGTCAATTTTAAGCTTCTGACCCAAACTCCCAAAAAGGGGACTTTCAGCCGTAAATTTCGCATTTTGGAAGAAAATTTTTGGACAAGAAGTTTTTCCAACACAGAGGGAGAAGCTGCCACCCATGCCCTCCTCCTGTCACGACACCACTGGCGTCTATCTATCCAAGCAAAAACTTTCCTTCATGGACAAGAGTTAAAAACAACATAAGTGCATAAACGTCAGCTAGGTACAGAAATAACGTACAACGAGATCTGCTTTAACACAGGCATATGAGCACACGCACACAAGCTTGTTTTGTCGAAAGCCGAAGTTACACTTTAAAAACATTTTCAAAAATACTTATCATACGTTTCTAGTTTCAGCCACGTTCAGAGCATTTGCCCAAATGATTTTTGATTTTTTTTTTGATTTTTGTAATTTTCAGCAAAACAATACAAAAAATAACCTACCCAAGTTTCAGGAAAAAAGCAAAAGCTTCAAATCACTTTTGTTACACTCGTCAGGCATCTTTAACCAGGCAGCATGAATTGCTGATGCTGCCAGTGCAGATAAGTGCAAGAAAAAGCTTTTAACAGTTTCAAAATATAACATTCAGAAGTTCAATCAACAGAAAAAAGCGTCAAATAACTTATCAAAAGCAACACCACAAGCCATTGAAATAACACGTTCAGTTATCACACATAACATAATCAACAGAATATCACAAAAAGCCATAAAACTCATTAAATTAACCACACAGCAATGTTTGCCGTGGAATCAAACCGTATCGCAAAATGCTTTATGCAGTTATCTGTGCTTATCTCAATACTTTTCTGCTAAATATTTATATTTTGCTTCAAAAATCATAAAGTGCAAATCCATGTGATCTAAAAATAATCAGTAGCATTGTGGGTAAAAAGGTTCGAAGGCAGGAAGTCGCATTTTTCCAACGGACAGCTATAACTTTTGGTCAGAGAATATATGGGTGCACAAAATGTCAAGTTTGCCCCTAATTTACACCAAAATGGGAGAATTCCAGCCCTAAACTTTGTATTTGTGAAAGAAAACTTTTTGACCAAAAAATTTTTCGACAGGCTGAAATTTAGGGGATGGCAACTGCCCCCTCCACAGTTCCCATGCCACAACCACACTGTTAATAATAACAGGCTGTAATCATAACATAAACGTGCAAATCAATGTGACTATATACCACTGTGTCATGCTTTGGATAATACAACTTCGAGAAAGCCATGTTAAAAACAGTGCCGTGCAGCTTGTTGACTCGACCTTCCAAACAGCTGCACTGATAAAGATGCAGTGATAACAATATAGCTCTTTTTACATACATACAAGAAACTTGCACAAGTTTGGCACCGATTCCTGGACAATGTGACAGCAGCATTACATCATAAAAGAAAAGTCAACGAGCTATTTACACTTATCAGATTACGAACTGTACTTATTTATTTCTTGACCTTTCGGCAACCGCTGCTGCCTGCTTCATTTGCTGCAGCAAACCGAAACTGTTCCGAAGAAGGCAACACCGGTTGCTGAAACAGTAAATATAGGTCATAATTTCACAAATTTAAGTAGGTTGGTCACCCACCGTTTCAAAATATAATTTTATGCAAAGAGGACTTCAATTTACAGGTCGGCATCTTCAAACTGAGCAGAGTCATTGGCTGAAGTGAGATTAAGAGCCAAAGCAGCCGGCAGCAGAGGAGATCGATTGACGGACACCGCGTGCAGAGCTGATGGCAGAAAGTAGAATGCACTGATGCAATAGTCCAACGGATGAGCATGAGGCTTTACATGCGATGCTTTATAGCAGTGTGCATCGTCTAGGTCTGAAACAACAACAACAACGATAACTACTACTGCTACTGCTACTACTACTGCTACTACTGCTGCTACTACTACTACTATTGCTACTGCTACTACTGCTGCTGCTGCTGCTACTGCTGCTGCTGCTGCTGCTACTGCTACTACTACTACTACTGCTGCTACTGCTACTGCTACTACTACTACTGCTACTACTACTACTGCTGCTGCTACTGCTACTACTGCTGCTGCTGCTACTGCTACTGCTACTACTGCTGCTACTACTACTACTACTGCTACTACTACTACTGCTACTACTACTACTGCTACTGCTGCTGCTGCTGCTACTGCTACTACTGCTGCTACTACTACTACTATTGCTACTGCTACTACTGCTGCTACTACTACTACTATTGCTGCTGCTGCTACTGCTACTACTACTACTACTGCTGCTACT
>Ga0209671_1008698_pt1 | contig 10625 bp, 5 predicted proteins | sample WorMetHERISLAND2_2_FD_187401 | JGI IMG/M metagenome (GOLD analysis project Ga0209671, IMG submission 187401) | Marine gutless worms symbiont microbial communities from Max Planck institute for Marine Microbiology, Germany - Olavius geniculatus... | ecosystem: Host-associated > Annelida >...
TTTCGTTACCTGGGTCACATTATTACAGATGATTTCAAGGATAATGCAGACATAGCGCGTGAAATACGTAGTTTGTTTTATCGTACCAATATGCTAATTCGCAGGTTTGGTAAATGCTCAATGGATGTAAAGAGAGTGCTTTTCAGATCATATTGTTTATGCCTATATGATACAGGATTGTGGAAGTTTTATAAAACTACTATCATTAATAAACTTAAGTCTGCATATAATAGATGCATGAAGATGTTTTTTGGGTATAGTCGACATCATAGTGTTACACAAATGCTTCTGGATCTGGCTCTTCCTAGCTTTGAAACATTGATTACAAATAGTAGGTTTACGTTCATGAAAATGTTTAATGGTTGTTCTAATCAGTTAGTGGCATATTTGCGTGTTTTAAACATCTAGTGCATATTAACTTCATTTTTGTACTTTTTTTTATTTCCTAGTTTAGGTTTTATCGTATAACTGTATGTGTATTTTATGTGTATATGTATGTGTGTATGTGTATGGACCTCGTTGTCTGAAATATAACTTATGTATGTATGTATGTATGATGCTACCATCGGATATAGCGCAGGCGACTTTCTATAGGCTACAGTGTAGGTTGTCAGTATATAGCCTAATAGCCTCCATCTGCAGCGGTCTGGTCGCAACTTTTAATGGTAAATTTTTACTCTAGATCTATACTCGTAAGTCGCAGAATCTCGAAAAAGGTAAGCGATAGGGCGAAGAGGAATTAAGTGGCGAGTGACGTACACTCTTTTAAATGAGATGACAAGTAATTTGAACAATTGTTCATGAGACGCGCGACAGCCTTAGCAGTTCTTGTTCACGCATTGTCTAGGTCTATCTCTAGCCATTTTGGCGAAATTCACTTTTTAAGTGTGCGCTGCAGCCAATTTTTTTTTAAATCGCCAAATTTGCCACTTTTAAAACTTTAAGGTCGTTCAAGGTCATCGATGTTGATAAAAGTAAAAAGCCCATTCCAGCGTCTGTTATAATAAGCAATATCTCTGTGCTTAGCCTATCTGCAACTGCTTTCCCTCTAGACGAGCCAATAGCAGCAACATAACGTTTTTCCAGGGGGTACCCCTCTTTGACGCCCTCGTTTGAGAAGAACCCTCTCACCTAGGGGCACAAAATTTTTGTCACAAAAAAACAGAATTCTTGTGGTAGCTCTCAGTTAAGTTTTTGTAATCCTAGCTTTTGATACAGAGCAAGAGCGTGACGGACAAACAGACAGACAGACAGACTGACGGACAAACATCTGGACGATATGCCTAGCTAAGACGCGCGAAGCATTACATGCTGTCGCTCGTAAAAATCATCAACCTTAGATGACCTTGATGGTAATGAAAACTAGTACGCCGAAGATAGCGCTAATTAGCTGTCGCAAATATTATTCTGTCATGCTGTTTTGATGTCTGTTTAGTCACGCATGGGCGGCGATCCCGGCGGGATGAGGGGGCATGTCCGCTCCAATAATTCGGCAAGGGGAAAACATACATGTTGTCTCCCAATTATTATTTGCCCCAAAACGATCAAGTTTTAGTTTTAAATTTCAACTGTGCGTTTCAAATCAGGTCAAGACGACATTTCTGCACTTACAACAAGTAAGTTCTATTTGTAGCCCTACTTTTAAATTTGTGGCACCACCTTTGTTTGTCTTTAGCCCTATTGTTTAAACTGCACGAGGTCAGTTGAATTCTCAGGAAAATAGTGAGAATTGTTGCACCAGATCATTTTAAGGCTATAGGCCCTAATGCACGAAATTTGGTTTCGGCTGGGGTTCTGTCCCAGAACCCCTTGGGGAATCCACACCAAAATTTAAATTGTCTAGCAAAACACCAACAAATATAATCTTCTAATACGCGGCGGACATTTCCTGTGGAGATAGACCAAGACAACCTGAATATGAAGTTTTTGGCATTAAATGTAAATTTTAGCAGTCCATGTCCCGACCCCCTATGTTCAAGAAGGCCTGCGCAGGTGGGTGTCAAAAAGAGGTACCGATATACGCCACAAAAGCGGCTATTTTTCCGCTATTGGTATCGACATAGATGACCTTAAATAACATTGAACCCCAAAATAAAGGTTTTTGGTGATTTTTTTGGGATTTTTGGCTGCATAAGAATGGGTGTATTGCGACAAAATAGATGAAGATAGACCAAGACAACCTGCAAAGAGAAACTGCTATAGGCTCTCGCGCGTCTCATGAACATTAGCTCAGATTTCTCGTTACACTAGACAAGCCAGCGGTAAAATAACGTCTTCTTAAGTTTGGGAACCTTTTTGACATCTTAGATTGAGCGGAACCTCCTCATTCAGCAAATCACCCGGGCTTGGATCCGTAACGGATAGACGGACGGAAAGACAGGCAGAATTAAAATAGTTAATACGCGCTAAGGCATTACATGCAGTCTCGCACAAAATGCTTCTGCCATGCTCTCTCAAGCAGCTACAACCATTGGCTACAACTTACGATGTGGGATTGTCATTTGCTTACTTATAGTTTATGTTTAGCTATAGTTTCGTACTAAAAGTTGCATTAGAGATATCGCACGGAGTGTTTGTTTAACTTCCTGCGTCAGAAGTAATGGCTGGCCACGTCAAAGGTAAAGAAACCACATTTTGAAGGTGTTGCGTGTTGATACGATGTCGTGTTTTTTGTTCTGCGATTGCATAACACAAGATAATACGTCGCGGGTAGAGTCCGACATACCAGTGTTCTATCATCATCATCATCATTAGGGCTGTACGAAAATCACGGTGCAAAAGTGCAAAAATCCCGGCATACTTTTAGAAAAGTCGCAAAATTCACGGCGAATTCACGGCGCCAATTCACGGTCATACATAGCGTTAAAAAACGTCTCATTGACAAACATTTTTTGTCCTCTGCCTAGTCAACAATCAGTCATGTATCGTCATCTCACAAAATGACTAACATTAATCGTTCTTAGTAAATTTCAGGAACAGTTTTAGTAACTGTATCCAGCTATACGCACCGCAGTGCTACAGTACAGTAACTGTTGAGTCCATAGTCTTCAGTACAAAAATATGAAGCAAGATGCCTAGCTTCAATGTTTAATAATCAAATTTTGCAGATTTTTGACACAAAAGTGCAGCCCGTGCAAAAAAATTCACGGCAAATCATGGCAAACGCTAAAATTCACGGCAAGCGCCAAAATTCACAGCTTCCGTGAATTTGTGATTTTCGTCTAGCCCTAATCATCATCAATGGAGGGTCGCGCTAATTGCTGAATCCGCTGAATCGGCTGAATCGGCGCCGATGGAGCATACTAATTACTGAATCGCTCACTGCGTTTGTGAATATTTGATGGTGCCAATCAGCAGCATGCTTCAGGACATGATTTATGCTTTCACAGTTGTTATTTGTCCAGCAACTGTTCACATAACTTGAGAGCGTTGTGGGAATAAAGGGCTCGTTTTTAAAATATACACATAGAGACAGCGACAGACAGACAGACAGACAAACCACACGGTAAACTAAATGGCAAAGTTATATAAAATTCGTATTCACGGTCAAATAAAAGTTATAGAAAAATTCTGTAGCGACTATGGCTCTATCGCACTGTTTTTAAAATATACACATGGAGACACAGACCACGTGGTAAACTAAATGGCAAAGTTATATAAAATTTGTGGATAAAGGGCTCATTTTTAAAAGTTATGAAAAAATTGTGTTCCAGAAGTACGAGCATAAGGGTTTTCAAGACTACTGGCTATTATGCAGTGATGTGTGACGATTCAGGTGGTTATTGATTACACTTACTTCATCGGCGCCGATTCAGCTGATTCAGCCGATGCGTGCAGTGACGCGTGATGACTCAGGTGGTCGTGAACGCAGCAGTGGGCCAATTCAGTAATTAGTGTGCTTCATCGGTGCCGATTCAGCCGATTCAGTGGATTCAACAATTAGTGCTACCGATCAATGGATATCCGGAAGCAGGCTGAAGGCCTCTATTTCCGTTCGAAGTAGATAACTTCAACATGAATATCAACAAAAACTAAACTAATATCATGCAGCTCAGTGCCTGTCAGTGATGGCGGCAGGACGTCAGCGGTCCGGCTGCGTCGGGTGTTATCCATTCCCCCTGAACTGAAAGTAGTAAATTTTGTGCTGCTCCTATCAGTTCGCTGAACTGAAAAATAGAATTAACGATGTTCTATAATTTTTAATGTAATGTTATCATTTTTTTCTGAGATACTGGACACAGGTGTCTGAGAAAGGAATTAGACATTATCAACTTCTGCTTGTCTTTTTGTATAGTCTTTTTATAATGCAAGGTGTTATCTGCCATGAAAATTTATGGAAAATAAGTAGTCGATTTTCGCTATTTTCTGTGAATTTTTACGGAAGCTACAGCATGAAATGGTTGTCTGCCGTGAAAATAAATGTAAAAAAGTATCATTATCTGCTGTGAATTTGCATCAAAATCAAGTACAGTAAAGTAATGGGTGGCATTATTTTGTATTATATGTATTATCCGATAGTGAAAAGATCCTTTATGGAAAATAAGTAGCTGATCATCACTATCTGCCGTGAATTTTCATGGCAGATGTAATCTTTGTTTTATAATGCAGTTGATTGCTGATACTTATTTTTTATCATGGTAGATAGTTGGCAGTTTATGTTATGACTGTCTGTAACTTAGGTCCCACTGGACGCGAGCTTGATGTTAGTGCATTGTTCGAGAAATACACAGTCGATGAAATTCGCGATATTGAGAAGAAGACGAGGTCAGTGTTGCAAAACTTGCACTGCTGCTTATTGTCATGCTGTTGCCATTTCTCGTGATCCAGTTGTTATCATTTAGCAACGGTTGCTATGGAGCGAGATTCTTCATAGCAACGGCTTATTCAGCAAAGATATAAGCATGAGATCTCAACCAAATCTTAGTTACCTTATGAAGTAAGATCAGTGGTTATAGTTTTGCCTAGCAACCATTAAGGGTGGACACCATGGTAACCTAGTAACTAAGTTTTCATGATATAATATCACTCGTTACTAACTTGAACCGTTGCCAAGTGACAAATACACTGTTGGATTCCTTGTAATTAGTGATTTATGAACAGTTTATTATAGCCATAATATTTGACACATTCAGACACTTATTATCTTTGTTATAGGCACACTAAGCTTGTTGTTAAGGGTTTTCGGTTGTCATAGCAACAAATGGCTGGTAAGCACTTTGTATCTCAAATTTTTCCTGTTAACATAATTTTTTCCAAAGTTCAGCTCTCAGAGTAATAAAATATGCATGGGGTGCATGGTAACCCCCATCAGTTCCTCGACTATATCTCTAGCCATTTCGGTGCAGTTCACTCTTGAAATGTGTGCCGTAGCTGAAAATTGCAAAAAAAACACACTAAAATCTTCTAACGTTTAAGCAGGGTGTCTACAACTCCTGGAAATACTGGAAATCTCCTGGAATTTTATTGGTGCTCCTGGAAAACTTTTATAACTTGCCACTCAGTGCTGTTCAATTATCATTTAATAAGCAGGAAGGATGGCACAGTGATGAGCGTTGGCTGGAGCTCATCATCTCATGCTCAGTTGCAGACATTTCAAAATTCATACTCGTATATGTATTAATATTCTGCGGCTTGTCATTTCATTGTACATGTATTTGTAATGCTTAAGAGGCTCGATTAATGTAAAAAGTGTACTGGAAGTTTAACAATGTGTCCTGGAAATCTCCTGGAAATTTGTTAGGCTGGATTTGTAGACCCCCTGTCAAGGTTTTGCACACATTTTGATACTACACGAGCCAATAGCAGTAAAATAACCACTTTTTAGGGGGTGCCCTTTTTTGACGTGCATGCGCAGGCCTCCTTGAACTTACTGGGTTTGCACTTGGACTTCTAAAATCTATGTTTAATGCTGAACATTTCATATGCAGGTTGTCTTGGTCTATCTCCAGCCACTTCATCACAATTCACTGTTGAAATGTGCGCTTCAACCAAAAATTGTGGAAAATTTATTATAAACACCTTTTTGGGGGTTTAAGGTCGTTTTTCAAAGTCATTGATGTTGACAAATCTAGAAAGCCTGTAACCAGCGCTTGTTATGATATGCAGCAAGTCTGTATCTATCTGCAACCGTTTTCACACTATAAGAGCCAATAGTGGCAAAATAACGTTTTTAGGGGGCTATCCCTTTTTGTCACCCTAGTTTGAGAGGAACCCCCTCACCCATTGGCACGAAATTTTGTCACGATAAACTAATATCCTTGGGGCAGCCCACAGTGAAGATTTTGTAATCCTAGCTTGCACTGTTTTGACACAATACAGCAGTGTGACAGACAGATGGACGGACAGACCACAGCCCTCTAGATAGGTTCTATTTAGTGGGCCATGGACAGACTGACAAACGCCTGGGCCATGGCTAAGACGCATGAAGCATTCTGCTATCACACGTAACAAAAATGTTTACTTGGGGAGACCAGCCACTAATAGCCAAGTGCTTTGCATGCATGTCAGTTTAGGCTATTGAAAAATTAAATTATTTAAGATAATTGTTTCAGTTTAGTGACTGATATTGCTTTACTTGTGAGGAATTATTTTCACTAAAGTTTTTGCTATGATACGATATGATACGTAAACCAGTAGAGAGCATTCGCTTCTGTCCAATGTGCTTGAGGAATGAATTATTAAGATCAGTTTCATCCAAACATATATCACTACGTAGTAAAACGTCTTAATTCAACTTAACAATTAGAATGTAAAAATTAGATTATTTTTGCCAAACATCAGATGAAACTTGCTACTTAAAGTAAAGCAAAATACTCTCATTTTTGACATTTTGTTAATTTTTGAAGTTGTATAGGAAAAAAACAGTTTATGTGTTTCAAATTTGTGTGTTACGTGTTATTTTATTATATTAGATTGAGTGTTTTGTTTTCCAACACACATTAATCGTGCTTCATATCTGCTGTGTATTTTAAAGTGTCATTACATCTGTTCTTTGTAATATATTTGCAGGCAGGATATTGAGAAGAAGAAGGAAGATCTGCGACAAATGGTCGGGTAAGTAGCTGAGCAGATGAAAATGTTGTAAAGGTGCAGTAAAACATGTGAAATTCCCATTTTGTTAAGTCCTTTATTTTCATGCTTTAGTCTAAAATTTATTGCACTTAATGAGACCCATGAATTTGTCAGTTTTAGCAGTTTCAATGGCAGCAGCAACATTACCATTTTTATGCGCGACAGCAGGAACTGCTATAGTGCATTTTAGCCATCACAATTCTGTCTGTCTGTTTGTCCATCTGTCTGTCCGTCCATCACACGGGTGGATTGGTCAAAAAAGGTGCAAGCTAGGATCAAAGTCTTTACTGTCGGCTGCCAGGAAGACTCTAATTTCAGGATCCGTAAAGCTTTTCTATAAATTTGACAGGGTTCAGCTCAAGCTATGGCGCTAAATGAGAGAGGGTCTGAAAAATTTGTGATTTTTGGCCAATAAGTCGCCATATCTCAGATACTGTGCGAGATAGGGTCAACATTACTCTTACTCACTAATAGAAAGTTGTACATGCGCTTTCGATTGACACTAAAAGCAATGACCTTGAATGCCAAAATAGGAGTTTTATGGATTTTTTGGCAATTTTGGGCTGCGAGACACATTTCAAGAGCAAATTTCGCCAAAATCACAAAAGATAGACCAGTACAACCTGTTTACGAAATTTTTAGCATTGAACATAGATTTCAACGATTCAAGTCTCTACCCCGTAGGTTCAAGGAGGCCTGCGCATGTGGGCATCAAATAGGGGTACCTCCCTTTAAACTTGTTATTTTACCGCTGTGGACTAGCAAGCATAAATGACATGCTATAGATACTAAACTTTGTAATTATAAATCATCATGTCGAATGTCAATTGCTGGGGTGGGTTGACTGAAAATGGACGACCGTAAAATGGAGGACCAAAAAGGAACAATGGACGATAATTACTTAACTTTCAGAAGCTGGAAAATGGAGGACATAAATATTGTAAACACGTGTGTTCATTGGCATGTTAACGTGCGTATATTTGTTCACTCATGTGAAATTTAACGAGCTGTTACACCCGTTTTGCTACTGTGCATTTCCTATACTTCAACCACACTCAGCTTGCTCTGGTCCTTTTTTTCTCAATTTCCTGGCCCTCCATTTTCAGCGCACCTGCTGAGGTCAGTGAATTTAGATTGTGTTCGTAGTGGCGCTTTAGACGTATGCAGCGCCGTCGCCTGTTTCCTTTGCATTAGCAAAGTTTTCTTGTCTTTTCGACTTGCAAAATTCAAAGATTACAGTGGTACAGGTTTAAATGCATGAAAGCTTCTGTTTTGGGTTAATTACTGATGGTGTTGTTAGATGTTTTTTGCTTTTCATTTCTGATGTTAAAATATTCTGTTAAGTCATGCACATAACAACAGAAATGGACTGATTTGAACTTGCTTAGTACACTTCTTGAAATGTGCAATGTGATTGGAGTGAACAGACGTTGATTTTGTACACTTTTGTACATGAACATGAACTGAAATGCTAGTTCAGTTCATTTCAGTTGATTTCTGTAGCTTTGTACGTGAATTTAGTAGTGTTCACCAGCTGACATTGTTGTGTTAGTGAAAGATATCGTGAACTGATCGAAGCTGCTGATACAATTACTGAGATGAAAAGAAGCTCCGACAGTGTACGTTGCATTTTTTCGTATTACTTTTTTTGTTGGTTACTTCGGCATCGTTATTGTATTGCGTCAATAAGGGTATGATTACTTTGCAGCTATAGATAAGTCAGAGATGTTAGTAATGAATTAACAATTTAAGAACCATCTTTTTAAAACCACTTTTAGTTTTTATTTCAGTTTTTGTACATCAGAAGCATTTTTGTTTTTGGTCTAGTTTGTGAAAATGGTACTGGAATGTATGATGTCAAAAAGCATCTATTTTTCTAAGTGTGTTAGTTGTCGGGCATATTTCAAATTTTGCCATTGTTGGCTTTGTGTAAAGATATGTTTGTAATACGTAGTGACATAAATTACTAAGTCTGTCCGATGTAATTTAGTAAATATGGTGCTGGCATTAAGCAGTCTGTGAAACAGTGTGGGCTGTGAGTAAGATTTTCTGCTTTGAGACCTTTGTCTTCCGCAGTTAAAATTATGCCTTTAGCAACAGCAAAACTGCTAGTGGTATTTTGAAGACTGTTTGGATTGTGGACTAATCTGTTTGGTTGCATAATGAACTGTGATGTCATCAGTCAGTTTTAGACTAGAAATACTGTAGAAATTGACCCACCTGTATATATTCTGATCGCTTGCTAGACAGGGCTATATATCGCGTGCTATTTGGTTTTCATGTTACTGTTTTGGTACCATTTTATGGTGAATAAATAATTTTTATTCGTTTATGCTAATTAGCTTCCAATTCCGAGATTTTATGACACTAGCTGTGATTCGGAATCATGCAAGCAGCACTCTAACAAGTACGCAGAAATTTTCTCTTTCTGTTTTCATAAACTGTGCAAATCTGTAATTAATGTGGAGTGAAATGATACTTAGTTTTGCTTCTGCTGTTAACATTGTCGTCGATTTGCCAAGTGCCGAAGTTTGATTGACAGGTGACGGAGTCAATAGCACGTATGCAGGTCCTGTGTATGGGACTGAAGCAACCTTTCAGTTCATCCACTATCACTACCCATGCCACTCCACATGCGGACAGCATCTCCACAGCCAAGGATTCTACCAGGTATGACACTTTATTAGTCACGGCTGGAAAAGGCTGTTTTTGGAACTAAATCCAGTGAGTTTTTGGGGGTTTTTATTGGGATTTGGGTCAAACACAGGTTCTTTTGACAAATGCTGAACGTGATGGATTTTTGTTTTAAGTTATTACGATGAGCAGTGCTAGATCCTGTTCGCATCAGATAAATATCCGGAAATTTGCAAATGCATAGGTTTAATCATTTCAGTCGTAGTAAGATATGTTATTATTAGAGGAACAAGAAATTGAAATTAGATAAATAAGTTTGAGTTTTGTTTTCCGGCGAGTTTTGAGAAAAAGTGGCAGACCATCTACACGTTTTACTGTCAAACGTGTAGTCGTGTATATGTGTACAATTATTCTATACATTGATGCTCGTTACATATAGATTCTGTGTGCAGAAGGCAGCAAAGAAGAACGCTTTACGCCACGGCAGTTAACATGAAGTTGCTCATGGACATGCCGGAAATGGCGAGTTACAATTTACACTTTTGTAGGACTTTGGGAAGCACTGTAGAAAACATTGTTGTTATTGTGTCTGCATGGAATGGGACCGCCATATCTGTCGGAGATGTGCTTGCCGATCTCATCGTTGCCTGGCTGTCGTCATCTGCGTTCTGCTGTCCGGCGTGGAGAACTTGCCATTCCTCGTTACAGACTTACAACAGCTGGCAGAAGGGCATTCTCTTTTGCTGGCCCATCAGCTTGGAACAGTCTCCTGACGTACCTGAATGATCACTCACTTAATCTGGACTCTTTTAAATGTTTCCTTAAATCATTTTTGTTTCAGATGAACTGATAATGCATTCAGCGCACTAGAGATTTCTTCGAAATGATAGTGCGCTATATAAATGTTCACTTATTATTAT
>Ga0209671_1008699_pt1 | contig 10625 bp, 10 predicted proteins | sample WorMetHERISLAND2_2_FD_187401 | JGI IMG/M metagenome (GOLD analysis project Ga0209671, IMG submission 187401) | Marine gutless worms symbiont microbial communities from Max Planck institute for Marine Microbiology, Germany - Olavius geniculatus... | ecosystem: Host-associated > Annelida >...
TTTGTTTCTGTCGCAGGCATCGTAGACTGTAATATACCGTTGGATAGGGCACCATGAGGGGAATTTAAATCCGTTGAAATCACCTTAATATGTTGTCCTTGTGGGGAGTTATGCATTTTTATATATCGAATACCGCAAAAAGCAATGCCAGTGGTTCAATACATGTGAAATTGGAGATTATCCCACAGATATCTAAGGGGGTGACACAGAGAACAAATCTTTTCACGTGCCACCAGAACATATCTTGTGCACAACAATCATGAAAATAAAAGGCTATGCACATTGACACACAGTCAGTGTGATGCGGACAATATCACCTTTTGTGATTTTTGCTGTTTTCGATGTGCGAGTTCTTCAACTTGTTGCCGTTAACAAGTGTATAAACTGATGTTTTGTACATTTATAACATGTAATGTTTATTTATATGGCCATTTTTAGGATATAAAAAGAATTTTGTTCAATATTGTCTGCAATGCAGTACGGACCGAGTGCGTGGTTATTGCTGACAATGGTGACATAGCCGACGCTGACTTGCTCTCCGAGGTCAACTGACCACCAGGGTGTTGTCATGCTAGTGTTGTCATACCCAGTGCATGCAGCAGTGCGTTCTTGCCAGTCGACGGCACGCTTTGCCACCATCTCTGGGTAGGTGCTGCTCTGACGTGCTGTCATTAATAGCGCTACGTTCCCTGTAAGCAGACAACATTTTCAAGGCCAAGGCCACTACTTCTTGTTTTCGAGCTGTCTTCAATGTCAGGGACAGTTTTCGAGGATCCCATTTAATAAAATGTGACACAAGATCAAGGTCGAAAACAAGAATCAATGTCCATTGCCCGGTCACATGAAAAAAACGAAAAATTATTTCTGAAAAAATCGTGTGATAAATTTGATCAAAATTTTCGCGGCATAATTATCCAAAAGAATTTCTTAAGCCTACTTTTTCGACATGCGAAAACGTAAGCAAACAGTAAGACTTACATTTTTTATTGCCTGGCAGTCACGGCGCTGTTTGTTTGTTATCGTTGTTCAGTACTAGACTGGAAGTTTTGCTGAAGCTAAGACTATACTAAAAAGATAACAATAAATGACAGTGAAAATTTCTAATGGAACATTTTTACAAAATGTTTAAAAAAACTGTGTGAGCAAACTGCAGCCGGGTCACCAAACCTACAAGAATGTGTTTACGGCCAATATGTATTAAGTGAACTACTTGGCCAACTTTTTGGGCTACCAGCAATTTGCCAACTAGACCCAGTTCGATCTGGACATGTCGCGATAGAGCGAATTAGCTGGCCACAATCGTACAGCAGACAGCAACCAGCATACGCTTGTCATTTTCTCTCGTGCAATTCTACCTAACAGCAGTGTGTGTTATTGTGTCAATAAAGACTAGTCATTATACCCTGCGCGTAAACTCTGACTTCGGCCAGACACAGCATCCCGTCGGCGGGATTCTCCGCTTGAAAAATGACATATCGGTAGAAGATGCGTTCATTGCCCTTGCGCTCGAAGAAATACATTGAGAACGTGCGCCCAGCAGGCAGCGTTCTGTTGTACATGACGTGCTTGTACTGCTTGTAGACTGGAGCCGACGTAGCCGGGTCTTCGTTCGTCATACCCATTGCGAAATTGCCCAGAGTCACCCCAGCTGTGGTAACATAATGAATGAATCATGTTTGTAATCGATATTAATGAAGTAAATGTACAAAACAACGGTTTATGCACACGTTAACGTTGACAAGCTTGCAAATGTCACATCGAAAAAAAAACAGCAAACATCATAACTAAATGGCATTACCCATCCCGGAAACATCACATCGACTGTTGTCAATGTGCTGTTAAATAATGTCACCGTTTGGTGATTTTTGTTGCTTTTTAATGTGTCAAAAACCGGTCAACATTTTATTATCCAACACTCAGCAGAATGTTTTCGTAAGACTATCACGGAGGGCGTTTAAGCCAGCACGTTGAATAGTTGACGCAGTGTCTGAATCAACCAACCTTCATCTTTGGGACTCGTGACAAAGATGAAACGTATCTCCGTCGGTTCGCCGAGGTCGACGGCCCACCAGGGCGTAGACGACGCATCGCGCGCTGTGCATGCGACGGTACTCGGGTCATTGTCAACGGCTTGTGCTGCGACAAGGTTCCCAGACGTGCTGCTCTGCACGGCCGGCTGAAACACCGCCATGTTTCCCTCTGCAACGTCAAGCAAAAAGCGACAATATTTATTCCATGCTGAAAGTAGGATTGAGAAAGTGGATGAAACTCTAATTTTCTTTTCCTTCGCATTTCCCTTTCTTCGCTACGGTCCCTTGTTATTTCTTTCCCCTGTCGTTCTATTCTTTCTTTTCTTTCATTAGACGTAGGCCACTGATATAGAAATTGATGGTCTTGTAAAGGGTTGTAACTATGCTCGTTTGCTTTTTCATTTTCATTACTGTACTTACTCAACGCCTAAGTCTAAAAATGATAAAATGGAGTTTATAATTTTTTTGTGAAAATCCGTCAAAGAGCTGCGGACCGTTGCCTGTCATAACGAATCGCATAGTGTTACCTGTCACACTATAAAGGTGCACTTGATGCGCTTTAACTGCAGGCAAACAGGCCAGTAGGCCTATTCAAAGTACCTTCTCCGTAAACCTATGTGCATCTATTTTACTTTGGACGAGTTTTACTTTGCAACGATTTACGAAAGGTACTTTTCAACAAGTTACCGTTAGAATACCTATTACAGTACCTAATTGTCAAGCCGCGTTGGTTTTAGTCAGCTCGTCGGCCGGGGTGTGTATGTCGCTTGTGTGAGAACAGGTCGACGATTTATTTTCGCTTCAGATATGATGTGAGTTGAATAACTGTATTGTTATTGGTCAGCTACGACGAGACCAATCCGCCCAGCGCCCCAAGTCCGAGTGAAGGAAAATTCAGGAGAGGTGAAATTCTTGGTAGCAAAATCACGTGGCCTAAAGTCAAATGCATTAGCACACGCAGAACGCGCACTGACGACCAGAGATAGGCTTATTTGCAGTAAAAGTGAAAAGTTGTCGTAAAATGTATTAATTTTCGACGGGGGTCCCCTAACAATTTTTTTTCAAATGGAGGTTCAATGTTGGCTTACAATTTAGTGTATTAAGCTCAAGATCTTTGGGGTCAAAAGGAATAGTCTTATAAAACTTTTCCACGTAACGTGCCGCTAGGTGGGGGTGATAAGCCGTGTACAACTTTTGAGGGGCACGTGGCCTTAAAATTTGGGAGGGCAAAAAACGTCCAAAATTTAGTACGTTTTACGACAACTATCGACTTTGACCGCAAATATTCCTGGATCAGATAAAGATATCGACAAGCGGTAAACGGCGTTATCAACCGCAATCCCTTCCGCGTTGAACAAAAAATGGTGAACTTTGGTCCACTAACACCTGAGATCACGTGCCTAATGTCTACTTACCCTAAGTCGACAGTGCGCGTTCTGCGTATGCTAATGCATCTGAGTTCGGGCGACGTGACTTTGCTACTGGGGGAATTTCACCCCCTGAATTTTTCCCCAATCGGACTTAGGGCGCCAGGCGGACTCACGAGCTGCGTCAGGCGCTGGAGGACAGTGAGCTGTGTCGACCGCCGCCGCCGTGGTCTGATGACGCTGATGTCGATCAGCTGTTCACGACCTATGACACCGTGCTGCGACGTATTGTCGACCGTCTGGTGCCTCAACACAGCATTCGTCGCCCGGCGTGCCGCCTGTCTCCATTAACGGTTGACGCTGAATGTCGCACTCAACGACGACAATGTCGCCGTTTGGAGCGCAGGTACCGGAAGACTGGCATCTCCACTGATCGCCGGTTCTGGGTCGACGCAACTCATCGTCAGATTCTGTTGCACAGCCGCAAGAAATAAGAATACTAGCGAGATCGTCTGGAGCTGTGTGGGCGCTCATCAACAGCGCTTTGGCGCTCGCTGTCGACGCTACTTGGACGACATCTGGACGTTGCCTGCGCTACTGACCATACTGCTGACGGCTTTGCGACTTTTTTCGTGCGTAAGGTTGAAGGCGTCCGTTCCGACACAGCTGGTCTACCTCCTCCACCAGTTCTGGCTCCGGCAACATCGTCGCTGGCGTCGTTTCGGCCGTGCACGCAGACTGAGATACGGCGAATCATCATGACGTCACCAGTCAAGTCCTGCTCGCTGGACCCGGTGCCGACATTCCTTGTGAGCGAATACGTCGACGTACTTCTGTCCTACATCACCCGAATGGTCAACCCGTCGTTGAGTCAAGGTCGGCTACCTGTTTCACAGAAGCATGCAATTGTTACACCGCTTCTGAAGAAAACGGGGCTGGATTCATCTGACATGAATAACTTTCGCCCGGTATCCAACCTGTCATTTATTTCAAAGGTGGTTGAACAGGTTGTCACTAGTCAGTTGCACCAGTACCTGGCGGCAAACGACCTACTTTCACGTTTCCAGTCAGCATACCGCAAGTACCATTCCATAGAAACCGCAATGCAGCGCATCTGGTCCGACATTCTGGTGGCAGCAGATGATCGGCAGGTGACGCTGCTTGGACTACTGGACCTTTCAGCAGCTTTCGACTGCGTCGACCACTCCATGCTGCTAGAACGTCTGCAGTCTGCTTTCGGTTTGACCGACTTAGTCCATGACTGGGTGCAGTCATTTCTGACCGACAGAACGCAGCAGATTGCCTACAGTGGTCAACTGTCTTTTGTGCAGTCGGTACTATTTGTGGTTCCGCAAGGATCTGTACTGGGCCCGCTGTTGTATGTTCTGTACACGGCTGAGCTGGCCCTCGTCGTTGACCGTCATGGACTCAGTTTGCACCAGTATGCCGATGACACGCAGGACTACATCGGCACACCGGCTGGTGAGTACGCTGAGGCTGCCGTCCGACGTCTTACTGCGTGTCTCGTCGACATCGAGGCATGGTTGAAGGCCAGCCGACTTCGACTGAACCCCACCAAGACCCAAGTGATGTGGTTGGGTTCTCTACAACAGCTGGCGAAAGTCAACGTTTCGGAAGTTCCGGTGGCGTCGGCACGTATCAACGTCTCGGAGACGGCGCGTAACCTCGGCATCATCGTCGACAGTCAGCTGACGCTGTCTGTGCAGGTGGCCGCCGTGTGTCGCAGTGGCTACTACCAGCTATGGCTGCTCCGACCGCTCGTCAGATCGATGTCTTCTGATGCCGTCAAGATGCTGATCCAGGCGTTTATTTCGTGTCGCCTGCACTACTTCAACTCGATGTTCTACGGCATCACCGACGGTTTAATGAGCGGGCTGCAGTCTGTTCAAAATGCAGCTGCACGTTTGGTGTCGGGGGCTCGACGCTATGACCACATGACGCCGATGCTACAGGAGCTGCACTGGTTTCCGGTTCGGCGTCAGGTGGACTTTAAGATGGCTACTCTGGTCTATTTGTCACTGTCCGGCATGGCTCCAGCTTACCTGGTCGCCGAATGTCAACTGGTCTCCGACGAAGGTCGTCGCCATGGCTGCGTTCTGCCAACTCGAGGACATGTGTCGTCAGACGGACCTGCTGCAGCTATGGAGACAGATGCTTTGCTGCTGCAGGTCCTAGGCTGTGGAACAGTCTGCCAGTTCATCTGAGACAAACTGACATTAACTTTGAACAGTTTAAACAGCAGTTGAATACATTTTTGTTCGGGGGCTTTAAGAGCGCGGCGCATTGTGGCTATTGTTAAATGCGCCTTCTGGATAATCTTACTTACTTACTTGCTTATTTACTCATATACAACAAAGCCCAAAGTAGCTGGGTAAGAGGCGGAATCACTCGTTTGCATTTGTCAAGCAGCAGCATAAGACTGACCGTTTGCAATTGTATGTTTAGCTTGGGTTTGGACCCCAAATCTATCCGTCCCTATATTCAGGTTTCTTATTAAGTGTAGTTGCCAAATGGCATCCGTCAAACAATTTAGGCCTACGCAGGATGCACGAGTGTGACAGATGACAAACAGACAGAGCGCGCTACGAATAAATGTGTAGGAATAGTCGGAATCGCGATTTTTTTTTGTATAAAAGTGCTATAAAAGCAAGTTAGCGACGGTAGTTATTCCGTAAATCGTTTGCATATCGATTCTTGTATTGCAGCGGGTGAATATTGTCTGGAAGAGACGCTTGAAATGCAGTGTGCCGCCGACGAGGTCGTACTGGTGGACCAGGCACGCTACGGTCGCATGAAGCTCAACCGGTGCGCACGTACAGACTACGGTTACGTCGGCTGCGCGGCGGACGTTACGCGCGTACTGGCCGCTAAATGCTCCGGACGTCGCCACTGCCGCATTGCCAACCTCGAAGCGCTGTTCTCCTCATTCCGCAACTGTCCGCTTGACCTCAAGTCTTACGTAGAAGCGGACTATCATTGCCTCAAAGGTCCGCCGAAAGTAGAAACCTGCATTTTATCTAAACACTTGTATTGTTCATTTCATTGTTGTGTTTTAACTGCTTTAAAAAAGTACGTGTGCTTTGCATTTCGATAGGTGATTTTTGTTGCACGAGTGCTTTTCAACGGGTAAGATAAGAGAAGTATACCATATCTGCAGTCTGTAAGCTTATGTCATCTGATTTTGATATCTCACTTTGGCAACAATAAACAACGATTTTGGCACAAAGATAACTAAAAGAATGCTAAATTTGCTGAGATGCTTGATGCAAGTTTACCGTTTCGTTCTTGCACTCAGACTGATGAAAACTCATTTGCATGTTACCAAGTGTGACTACTGACTGATCGGGAAATAAATATCAGGTCTGTATTTGGTACCGTATTACCCATTTCGTAAAACACCTTACTGCACATGTCGCTTTGCCAGTGCACTGCAGCAACAGGTCTATAACAAACCAGTATTGAGACTGGAATAAATATCAGCATAATAATTGTAATATGATTTCTCGTTCAGAGTTTTATTTAACACGAGACGTGCCAGTGTGCTTACATACAGTTCATTGTAATCATGTGCACGTTTGTGATTACAAAATTTAATAAGCAACGCCGTAGGTAACGGTCAGTAAAATTTTTCTGTAGTTTGAAACGTTATGACGCTGGACAAATTGTGGATTATTGGAAATGTGTCATGCATGGATGCAGTGTTAGTGCCGACCAACATCCCAAGTTGCAGTCACGGCAGCAGCAGCAGCAGCAGCGGCAGCAGGGTGCTTCGTGGCGGCGCACATCTCGGCGTGGCAGATCCCAGCGTCTACCCGGTCGCACGCGGTGAGTCGGGTGTCATCGCCAGCTACACGTCGCGGGCGCTCGGAGTTGGCACGACGGTCGCCTGTCCGTGGGTGATTGTCGCTCAGCCGGGGCAGAGAATCAACCTGACTCTGATGAGCTTCGCCGACACCACGGCTCAGTCGTCGTCTTGTAGCGAGTACGCCGTGGTCGCGGAACGGTCCAAGTACCGCGACATCGTCGTCTGCGACCACCGAGCTTCCACAAAGGTTTGTCAGTCACAAGTTATACCAATCTTTGAACCACTACCATCACTGGATAAACTCCTCAAAAGTAGTCTTCCTACACGCACTGTCGTGTTTAATGTTGCTCGTTAACATAAAATTTTATTAATTACGCATTGCTTTCGTGTCACGTCTTCGACCAGGCTTTACATGTGACTGCCAATAAAAATATCAGAATCGATTTGCCAAAGATTATGACGACAGTTCACGACAATATTTTTAACTCACAATGTTTCTTTGAACATAATAGTGTTAAAATAAATACAGTAAAATAGAGCACAAATAGTTACAAACATAACACTGCAAACAAGTTCATCTACCTATTAAAATAACTTCTTGTCTTTAGCCTTATCTTCCATTTTAATTCAATCTTGATCTAAACCGATGTTAGGCCTTTATTAATACTACAGGGTGGCCCCAAAAAGTAAGCTATTGCATTTTGTCCATATCTTTGCTAAATATTGACCAATTTTCACAATTTTTTTACCAGTAGAATCTTTAAGAAATTTGCTATTCAGTGGCATGCACACCATACTTGTTATGTCACTGCACTACTTTGTAAAACATAAATATCAAAAACGCAATATTTACAGATAAGCAGAAATTATAGTGGTAATTTCCAAAGTATTTAAATAGAATTGTCACGGTCGCGGAGCCTGTACGGGCCAGCCACGGCGACCACGTGACTGAGCCTGCGGTGCTGGGCGCCCGTAACACTGAGCCGGTGTCACATTACAGAGTCTCCCCCATGACAGAGTCTCCGGCCGGAAACTCTGTTCAGGTATTACAAAGTCTCTTCCGCCATGTAGATGTCTACCCTGTGATAAAATCCCCCCCCTATGACAGTCTCCGTAGTCGGTGTGACAGAATCTCCCCCGTTACAGACTCTCCTCCCCGGCAATGAGCATCCGTAAAATGTGATGCAGCCGTGCTTCGGTGGCTGCGGTATCAGAGCACAGAGAAGTCGCGACTGTATGGCGACTTTGACGTCTGATGGGGTTGTAGTGAAGATCAGACTAAAGAGATGGATATCGCGAGCACGAACATTGTAAAAAAATTACGCAATCCGCTTACAATTGTCGACTGCTTTTTGTGACCGCCGTATATACCAGTGTCAGAGTTTGTCGACAGTGTTACGAGTCGACATCGTGGAGGAAGAAGCGTATAAAGAGTTGTTCGCGTTTTTAGCTAATAACACATATCCTGAAGGTTCGACAAAGAACAGTAAACGTAGATTACGTGAAAAAGCGAAATCGTTTTTCGTTTGCGACAACGCAGTGTTTCACAGAGAATGGAAAGGGAAAGAACAGCGTGTTGTCCGCCGAGAAAAAGTCGCAGAATTGCTGCAACAAATGCACTCGTCCCCACTTCGGAATAAATGCGACCCAGCAAAAGACGGCGGAGCGTTTCTGGTGGGCGACCATGAGCGAAGATAGGCTATTCGTCACTGCGTCCGCACCTGTGAACGGTAAGTTAACGTGATACACGCCAATACTGTTTGAATGTAGACTTACTCCGTAGTGATTTTGGTCTTGCTTACACGTGAAACATTTTACCGCTAAATTTTAGGCATACATGCCGATACCGTTCGTTAAATGCGGGAGTAGACATGGGCAATGAATGACCGCATAGTGCGCTACGTTGTCATTATTTTTTGCCTCATGTTTGAAGCTGAAATGTACTTTAGTTACTTAACTTTTGAGGCGCTACCGCTATGCTGTATGCCTCTATAGTGGTACGTTGGTCGCCTGGCGTCCGTCCGTCTGTCTGTCTGTCTGCAATGGATGTGTAAGTTGTCGCTTGCTGCACGAGAAGTTAACCATTGTTCTGTTCACTAATAGCGCTACTGTGTATGTTGACAGCTGTTCCCGCGCAAATCCCAACACCCACGTTTATTCGTCCGCATAAAATAAAATTAGCAAGGACCAACGTAAATTAGCAAAAGGCGGAATCGCTGTGGCAAGTTCACCCGAGTCGGCGTTTGTATTTGCAGCCAACTGTCAGGTCTACTCTTGTCTACTGTACGAAGATGACATATATTTTATATTTTCTTGTAAATACGTCAGTATGGAATTAGGTAAGTAAATAAGTAAGTAAAACGTAAATGTGCACAGCGCACGCCGCAGTCTGTGTACGTCGGTGACCCAAAAAATGTGTGAACGTAAAAAAGTGCGAATGTTTTTATGCTGTTATGAACGTTACTTTAAAGTTGAACATGCAGTTACATCACTAAGCTTGCTGCAGCTAATTATGTAAATTTGGATTGTGAAGGGACGCGAGTTTGCGAACAATGCCGTAGACGATTTGTGTCGTGCGCTGAACATCAAAATCGCCATGACATCAGCTTACCATCCACAAAGCAATGGACTTTACAGGTACGCCGTTAGTTATATCGTGACATCATTATTAGTTGAAGCGCTCTTACTTTTGATCAGCGCAGCTTACGAGGTGATCGTATATTCGCGCGTAATTAAACTGACAAAAATTTGACATAATGCTCACGATACGCGCGAGAGCCAGTGTACGACTTCCTATTAGTGATTAATAGTAACCTAGGCCCTATCTCGTACCGTTACTGAGATACAGCGACTTGATATCATACTGGCCAAAAATCGCAAATTTCGTCTACCCCTCTCTTATTTAGCGCCCTCGTTCGGGGTGACCCCCTTCGAATTTATGGAAAAGCTTTACGGTTCCTGAAACTAGAGTCTTCCAGGCAGCCGAAGATAAAGATTTGGTGATTCTAGTTTGCAGGGAGACGGAGAGAATTGGGATGGTTAAAACGCGCCTAAAATCGTTGTACGCTGTTTTATCGAAGAGACCTATAACATGCACGGGTTTTCCGCTCATCCAGATCGTGCTACCGCGACGAATCAGATAGCCTCTCCCCCGTACAAAGATAATGGCCACGGTGGGCGGTGATTGGTGCTTTCGACTTGCTGGCATTTTTGCAAGACAGCCTGTCTTAACCACGTATTAATACAGCGTGTTGTATGCTTCGTCTCTGTACGGGTTTTTAGGCCAATGTCAGTAATACAGTTATCCTAATGCGGTGTGCGTGTGCTTTTGTACAGAGCGCTTCAACCAAACTCTGGTAACCTCTCTGAGCAAGCTGGTGAACGAAAAAGCCGACGACTGGG
>Ga0209671_1008700_pt1 | contig 10625 bp, 7 predicted proteins | sample WorMetHERISLAND2_2_FD_187401 | JGI IMG/M metagenome (GOLD analysis project Ga0209671, IMG submission 187401) | Marine gutless worms symbiont microbial communities from Max Planck institute for Marine Microbiology, Germany - Olavius geniculatus... | ecosystem: Host-associated > Annelida >...
GGATTTAAGGGGGCTTGCTTCTAAGGGAAAGGGAGGGCAGGAAAGGGGAAAGGAGGGGAGGGGAAAGGGGAGAGGAGAAAGGAAAAGGGAAGGAGGAGGAAAGGGAAAAGAAAGAGAGTGGACCCCCAAGGATTTTGTGAAATGACGCCACTGAGTGCATCGCGCGGTGTGCCTGTCTTTCGCCCCAGCCTTAGCTGATACTCATTCTGTCTATACGCAGAGAGGGATGGCCAGGCTGAATTAAACCCTGGTAGGCCTAGCTGGTTAGGTCTACATACCGAGATGCTTCTGGACGTTTTTGACATCCGATGGCCTGGACATTTAACCATTTGAGAAAATTGGCAAATCGGTTACTCATGCTCTGTGAAACATTTAAGCCAGTTTTGACTTTCCTAAGTCTCTTTGCTTTCGAGTTAGATAAACGGACAGATGGAAAAACAGACGGGTGAAGGGACAGACAGGCAAGGCCCATAATACGGCCTGTTAGAACAGCCGCATAAATAAGCAGAGTGACAAAATTAACATACACGTGCGCAGACGTTTTCCACACACGTCGAACTGTGTCGACTCGTCGGAGGAGTCGGCACAGTTGTCGACTCCGTCGCACAGTAACGACTCAGCTATACACATTCGACTCGTTGAGCGACATTTGAACTCTTCTTGCAGACAACCTACAACACAAATCATTGTTTCTGACTTAGCTCAACGTGACTTCGTCAAAATGACCTTTCGGACAAGGAAATGAGGTCACAATGAAGGTCGTACGCAGGAATTTATTTTAAACTTTGCTTTTCAATAATCATCATTCAGGCCACCAATCAATCAATCAAGACACAATAATGCATAGCGCCATATCGCGAACGAAACAGAGACACGCGAAATGAAATCTGACAAATCGGTTTAGTAGACAGATTGCAAACTGCACTTCGGCAAGCATCACATATGCAAGAAATTAATTACATCAAAAGATCTAAAGGTAGTTATGCATGATCGAGCGACTGTATGGTTATGGCGATGTGGTACAGGACTATAGGCTGTAGATACCGGCGGGTCTAGTGGCGAAGTAAGTGAATGTGACATTGAATGACTTGGCTCGTGAAGCGACGTCGACGCTGTGATGGTAGGACAGTGTCAGTGCGTTTGATGTCGACTTGAACGACCTCTCCGCCGGCACAGCACTGCCGCAGATTCCTGCGCACGCGTAATAACCGCCTCTTAACCATTCTGCTATTTGAAAAAAATAAAATAAGACTAAATAAGAAATATGTTATTATTTTTTGCTCGTATAAGCTCTGATTGACTATTTATCGTTATATTTGTAATATTTAAATTTATGTGTATACAATATATTACACAATCACCGTCCTTTTCATGCTGACCGTTTAATCTGTATTAAAACGAACATGCAGAACTTGTCAACATTGTTTTACACTTCAGACGGCGGATTAACAAACTTATTCCATGGTCGTCGACTGTCGTTCGTTTGGTCACGCCTGGGTGCAATGGCGCAGTTATCGACCCGTTATACCACTGCAGACATTGCGCTAGAAATGGACAGTACCTGTGCGACGGTAGGCTATAATAAAAAGCATCTAAGTAATTCGGTAAAAAACGGAATCGCTTTTCTTCTGTATTCGCCAGCTGACAGCAGCAATATGCAATTGCAAGTTCTGGCTAAGATTATTTCCACTGTCTCGGGGGTCAGAAACCCCACAAAACAGAATATGTCATTGGACTGCTAAACGTGTATCTGCTAAACGGCATCTAAGGCTGTCGAATCGCAAGAATGCAACAGACCCCCACAAATGTATCAGACAGACAAAGGACAGACGAAAAACCAGACGACGCTACGCTGCAGAAAAATGTGCAGCAATAAATGCTTCCGATGCAAAAAGCGATTCGCTTGAGAACGCTTTATGCAACTACGAATCATACCAATAAGTTGTCTGGCAGCGATCTGGGTGGTATTGCCGTCATAGAGTCTGAGCACACTCGCCCTACAGCTGGCGCCCACCATTGGCAGGTTGATATCGTTTACCCGTACGGAGATCCTCATCTCAGCCGGCGCCTCTATCACGTACGTGCAGTAGAACTCTCGCGAGAACTCACGAGAGTCACGTGACAACAACAGGTGCCCGGAGGCGCCTCCTAGCGGAGAGAGTCGGTACGACTCGCAGTGGAAGTGTGTGATTGCTGAACAACGACACGACTCCTGCAGGTAACCTGCACAGATAAGCCTTAGGTTAAGACAAGACAATTATATGAATTGCAGCAATTGAGCCAATGGTTCACTTGATACATCAAACAGCAGCAGACACAGCAATCAGTCGTTGATAGACTTCAAACGACAATTATTAAAACATTAGAATTTTTCTGCTTTGCAGTGAAAGGTCCGAGACTTACTATAGCCCTTCTTACATGAGTCGGACTCGTGACCAGAAGCGCTTTACAATATCGAAAGTGGCAGCTGCTTGGCATGAGCTAATGATATCGCAGTGCACTCTGCGGCCATCCATTGCCTGCGTCAGCGAACAATTGAACCTACTGTTTGCAGCTAGCAGATACACCACCGCACTAATCAGCCACATCAAGTTTGTATGTGTATTGTGAGATAAAAAGCCATTATTTCATTCAATTTGACGCTATACAGGGTGTTCCAAAGACAGGAACACCGTTTTAAATTTGCGATAACTTCCGCAAATGTATACCGATTTTAACCACTTTTTTACTGTTACAACAAGAAATTGATAACGCATAAAAATATAATCACGCTGTGCATCTCACATTTATTATGTAATCACCCTACCTAGCAATACACACAGCACTCCCCAAAACTGATGCCATATTTCGAATGTGCATTGCGCAACGTTATAAAGTTTACTCAAAACAATTCCACACGTGCTTGCATATTCACAGTGTTTTGTGACGATACTATTACTTCATATTGGGTTTACGCGTAAAGTTCTGTTTTCATTAAACTTTTAAATGGCGGACGGTTACGTATAGCTATTCGTAGAACAACGAAAGACGATCGCTGTTTAATAGTGGCGTTACGCCAGTTCAACTCAAATTTGAGGATATTCCTTGCACTAGGTCGCTGACATTTTTCATGCGAAAAGTTGAGATATTGCGCTAATTAATTAATGTACGTAGGGCCTATTATTGTTTACTTTTTAGTTTTGAGGTAGCTGAAGAACCATTAACATCGATAAAGCAAACAAGTGTATAGGCCTAGTGCAATTTTGGGAGTGGCGCGTGTTTTGCTAGGTAGAGTAATTACATAATACAGGTGAGGTGTCCAGCGTAACTTTAATTCTATGCGCAATGGATTTCTTGTTGTAACAGCACATCAGCACACAACAGCTGGCCATCTCGTGTCATAACAATTACATCAGTAAAACTATTGTAGAAAATGCATGCTATAGCTGTAAAACTAATGACAGTAACTTTGAATGTGAAAAGGTTGAATAAATAAAACTATTATAATGTTACGAGCGACTGCCCTCGATGCAGCTGCCCTTACTGTCGCAGTTGCTGCATAGCAGTGGCGCTATTTTCAATGATAGAACAGGTGTGGTAAATATATGCCTGTATTAACAACATTGATAGCTTCACGCACGCGCGGTTGCAGCAGCTGATTTATATCGTGCCTGCCGTGCGCAATGCATTTGTCGACGTTGTCGCACTAGGCCTATTATGCAATCCTCAAAAGTCACGCACAAATCGAACCGTCGTTATGTCGGCGACCTTTTCACGGCATAAAAAATCGATGACTGGTGCGCCTTGTAGTGAATGCTCTGAGAGAACTAGAGAATTACGTCAGCATAGCGCCGACATATTATGCGGCCGTCTGCCTAAATACACACTGCACTGTGGAACCCTATCTCGAAACTTCATATTTGGCCTTTTAAGCTGAATATCGGCCTTCTGTTTACTCACACCCTGAGAAACGTTCAGACACAATTTGGTTCTTTTGTGCCGTTCTGTTCTTCAACTAAGAATCCGTATAATAGCAGGACAGCCGGACGGACAGACGGACGTACGGGCAAGACCCGTATTGCGACCTATTAGCACAACAAGGAGCTCGGTCAATTAATCAATCCGTGCGGACTGTCACTGTGGCCTGGTTCGTTAGATAGGTAGGCTTACAGCTAATCGCAGGAAATTGGCGCAGATTCGACTAAAACGTAAACGCGCCCGCTGCATTACCAATGCGGTGCGTCGAAACATTCTGTCTGCTGAACCTAAACTTAAGGTACTGACACACGTGTGACATAAAAAAAATTAAAACAACTGACACACTAAAACATCTGGAGACGGTCGCTGTTGATTCCGTTCACTGTTTATCACAGAGCAGCGAGCCTACGTGACGCTGCAAATTAGCAGAAAATTGTGTTTTCAACACGGATGGGGACGTTAGTCTATAAGCCTACAAAAAAAACAACAAAATCAACTATTTTTACCTCCGCCAAGGAGGTAATGTTTTGCCAGACTTTGTTTGTTTGTCTGTCTGTCTGTCTGTTAGCAAGATAACTCAAAAAGAAAATTTTGAGGGTATGTCGGGCATGGCACAAACTACCAGTGATTTAATTTTGGGAGTGATCCGAAAGGAATCCTGGATTCTGGATCACTTTGAAATTTTCGTTACCATTGCTTTCAATGGGGCATAAGGGAAACCACTGCTAAACCGAAGATGGTGCTGCCACCTAGCGAACAACATTGCCTTGGTGGAGGTGTGGGGCTCTGACTGCTTTCTAGTACTGTTAATATATCTACCTTGTTTTACTTTAATTGCACATGCGCCAACGCGTTTATAGCGGATGCAGATTTTACCGTTGAATGCATCACGTTTGTAGCTGCATGAAAACGTTTCTTGAAAACGTTTGCAGAGGAAATGCAGACTGATTAGTCCGTTCATTAAAAATGTACTAAGCGACAAAACAACACTGAACTAAAGTGAAATAGACTCTCTGTCGACCGGTGAAAGAATTCTGACAATGTTTTAAATACTTTTGATAAGGTCAGATATCAATGAAAGCCATGAGCTTGCTTTTTATGGACTATGCTTTGAGCCCTAAGCTAATTCGTACCCGTGAAGTACTGCATGCTAACGATGTAAGTCGGACACTGCGTAACCGTCAGCAGCAACCACGTGACCAGTGAGGTCACACAGTCACGTGACATTGGCGATGATGACGTCACTTCCGGTTACCGACTGTTTGCCAGTAACGTCTGCAAACTGCAAACGCACATGAACATTATGTGACAGTAACCGATAATTACGATGAATTCCGCATGCACACAACATATAATAGTTAATTAATTATCTCGTGTAGGTTGTTCTTCCTTGAAAAAATCTTTTCCTTCGAGTGTTAAGAGAAGGCTCGATTCCAGATTTGATGCTGATCGGTGACATCATCGATCCCAAAACTGTGGACGTTATAATTTTGTCCACAGACTGGAAAAAGCTGATAAAGACAGACACACAGATGCTGATGATGTTATTTTTAAATCTGTCTAATGCTGTTCAGCCGGTAAAGGGAGTTGAGACCGCAGTTTTCCCATCACCCAATTTGGGCTTCTAATCTCTCTCCCGACTTTCTTTATCCCTATGCCTGTCGGCAGCAGCCGCAGCACGTTTTAAAAGCTTTGCAGCAGTATGCTGTGATATCGTAAGCCAGTGATACATTAATATATCTTTCCCAACGAAAAAGCACGAACAGAAGCAAAAATCACGGCCGAGGCCTAAGTTTGTTTTTCCCATAAAATATTTCAAGGACCACAAGTAACTACAGAAAGTCTCTCCTGCCAGCGGTATTAAAATTACGCGGTCACGATGGTCTGCGCGATGCCATTGCCCGGTGTTTGAACTGACGGGGTTGGAGTTAAACCCCAGTCGTTTTCTCGACCTAACTCCAAACACCGTGTCAGACTGTGTATATTTTGAAGGTCAGTTATTATAGCTTACAAAACAGGCGTGATTTACATCGCAATTTTGAAAGGACTCCAGCAACCAAGAGACGCTAGCATTCACCGGAGCCGAGATGCGCCACAATGCAGGCAAACCAGGGAACTTCGCACACGCGTGGTCTACTTTGCTGTCGTGTCAGTTTCCTTCGTCGATGATTCGTGAAATCTAGACTTTCTCTCGCAATGATAACGACACAAGTAGGCCCTAGTCAACAAAACATTACTCACCGGCAGCTAGTTGTGTAGCGGCGTGTGCTGCTGCAGAGACAACCAGCCCGCATCAGTAGCGACAACTCAGTTGCAGCATCGCCGCTACGCAGTGCAGTACACGGACCCGGAAGCGGGGATGGCATGCTGCCCCCTAACTTTTTCTAAGAGGGAACGCGTCCCTCACCGAGTTAGGCCTACTAAAAACAAGGCACATATTTTCATTTGCTTTAAAAACATGTAGGCGTACTCCGTCTCTCCACGAGTGTCTGATTTCCATATTTGCAACAGTTTCTGTATTTGATTCAAATTTAAAGTTACATTTATTTGAAATGTGCTACACTAATCTTATTATAGTTTTGTACACATTATCGGTAGGGCCTACTTTAAATCGAAGCCGTGCCAAACGTGCTACAGATTCAAGATGTTACTTTAGGCCAAGCTGAGTTCCAGACGGCCCCCACTTATTGTTTTGCCACTTCGCTGAGCCCCAGGCGCCACGTGAAGCGTAACGGCAGTCCGGCCCAGCCCGGGCAGCAGTGCGCGGCGAATCTTTGTCTGGCGCGGTTACCATGGTGACAGCAGCAGCAGCAGCAGCTGGTCACGTGACGCATGCATCCACTGCTGACTGAGAACAAAGCTGACTGACTGCAAGCCGAGCCGAGCCGAGCCCAGCAGCAACGCAATCTGCCGTCCAGTGTGCACCAGACGTGACATTGCCGCGTCCAGTATGCCTGCATTAGGCCTACATCCAGTGATGTAAACAAGACTGTTTGTCAAGACGAAGACACATGATTTTTATGGCGCCTCGAGTCCAACTCCAAGATCTAAGTCTCGAGCACTACCGTACATATCTGATTACCTCACGTCAGAAGTGTTACCAACTGGTATTTTATGCCGAATAAGTAACAAATATTAGAGGACGTGTCGAACTTTGCCTTATAGGGATCGACGCCCATGCGAGACTGGTTTGTTTATCAAATCGAATCCACTGCACGCAAGTCCACCGAACACGAACTTTATTTGTAAAATACGTTGACATAACAAAAGTTAAAATACGCGCTTTTATTCAAACATAAAATAGGCCCCAGCGTAAAATGTACGTTTTACACACAGAATTTAGAAAATTCTCTGTAGGCCTATGAGTATGCAACGCATGCGGACAAGGATGCACTGCAGCAGAAACATTTGTGTCTCTGAGCTATTAAACTGATGACGAGTTAAATTAAATATCAGAAATGTTACTAGTAACAGAGTAAAGAAACAAAATATGTGAAACTATCAAACAATGATGGTAAATAAAACAACACTGACGTAACAAAATATTCACATGCGCATTGCATACAGACAGACAAAATAATGGAATAATAAACTAAACATGTAGAGCTGCAGATATTTAAACCATCATAACAATACACCATAAACTTGGACACAATACACAATACAGCTCTTCATTGGAACCTGTCTCAGAGCTATGGAGCGTCACCTGCCATAAGACACGGGTGAACGCAGCCCACCGTAACCGCAGTAAGGCAGGGTGGTACCCGATTTAAGTACTCCAGACGGATGGAAGGCTTAGTTGACCTATAGCTTAAATAACAACAAGATATTTCTGTCGCATGACTAAACCCTACATCTACCCTCCCTGGATTAAACGTAGATTGTCATCCTGGAAATTCACCTCTGTAAGTATATGCAAGCCATTCACTAAACAAATAAACAGGATAAGTGTGACTGGCTGGGGTGGTGGTATGTCTGTTAGCTGCATCACCAGTCTAACTGTTTGCATGCGCGGGGAATACAGGGTGAGCCAATAAAAACGTACCACTTTATTCTTGTTCATATCTTCACCAATTATTGGCCGATTTTCAAAATTCTTTCACTGGCACAGTCTACAGACAATTTGCAATAACGTAATTATTGTTACTATATCCCATCACACCGTAAATGTGTCTCTACACTACCTTGTAAAATATAAGTGAAATATGCGTATATAACGATAATAATAAACTAACATTTTGGTAAATAAAACCAAAAAAACACTTCAGACCAATATTACGGTTAATAATCCACATGACACTAGACTGTGTGGGTCTAACACAGCCTAATGTCATATGGATCATTCACCCGTGTGACAGACAGACGGACAGAATTGCGATGGCTAAGACGTGCTAGAGCAGAGCTGCTTTCGCACGTGAAAACCGATGCACCAGTTACTCCAGTCCTGGAGGACGGTCACACCAAGTTCAGCCTTTCTATGCTTTATAGTTTTCGAGTTAGGAGCCTGCATGAAACAGACAGACAGACGAGCGGACAGACGAGTGTTAAGAGAAGGTTCGATTCCAGATTTGATGCGGACAGACAGATGAACGGTAATACCCGAATTGCTGCCCAACAGGACGGCGCAAAACATCATAGGTTACAGCTGGTAACATAGTTGTAAAACAAAAACACATTAACAACACATAAGTGAGAAAATCTGCCAAGAGAACGAACTTCAAACAGCAAATAAATGACAAAAACAAACAACAAACGCTTTAAAACATCATCAACGGGTTGCATAAATTCAAATAACTTGCCAGGACAAACATCAACATAATCAAATAGAAACTGATTTGCAATGCAGTAGAATCTGATGTTGCTGACAATTTTTCTTAATGGCATGGCCACAGAAATTTATTCTACACTGGGCCCGGTCAGTACATGGACGGATGACTGTCGGCAGATGGGTAAACCATCTACATGGTGTTTCATAAAAAGCACCCCTTTTTGTTTTTTTCATAATTTACTCAAATTACGAGCAATTTACATAAAATTTTTACCAGTTGCAGCTGAAGAAATACTAATTCGAAATATTTGAACAAAATATGGCAGTTAATTAAACATTATTTGCTAATCGTGATGTAACGCTGACGTCATAATGTGCCACAGGTACAAACTTGCTAGTCTCAACTGGTGCTGTCAGTTGCTACCCTGCTTCGATGGTGAACTTAATCTGGTTCGCTAATGAAAAATGCTTATCGTGTCAGCACTGAGCAACATGGAAACATGAAATCAGGTGTCTTGTGATCCAAAAACTCAACATCTTGCAAGCTCGGTGTGACAGTGCACTGTCTTGCTCGAACATGTGAAAGACCAACTACCTTCACAGACACGTAAATTCAATCGCTTGGCACGTTTTTGTGGCTGCAACTGTAAAATTTCAAATATTTGACACCAACGAACTAGATTTTTTACCATTGAAGCAGGGTAGCAACTGGCAGCACCAATTGAGATTAGCCTGTTCGTACCCGTGACACATTATAATGTTAGCATTACATCACGACTAGCAAAGAATATTTAATCAACTGCCATGTTTTGTTAAAACATTTTGAAATAATATTTTTTCAGCTACAACTGGTAAATATTTCATGCAAATTGCTCATCATTTGAGTGAATTATGAAAAAAAAACACTGTGTAGGTGTGTAACAGGCCACCCAAGTCAACTCAGCCAGGCTGAGAGAAAATACATCAAAACAAGGTGCAATGAGTGCCAGCGTGGTGTTTTCGCTGAGGTGTAAACAGACACACCACGTGCTCCCGTATCCATGGTCTCACAACGTAAGCCAAATGTACCGGTATTGAAATATGAAAATACTTTTCATGATACACTGCAAAAAGATAACATGGCTGGCAATGTAACATCCCATACAAACGTACACTGCATACAGAAAATGGCTAACAATAGCAGCACGCACTGCCCTGTTAAATCACCTTGCAGCATCCACTAGACTTCACGTTTTAACTCTGAATTGTCTTTTCAGACACATAAACCAAGCTTTGATCGTTTAGAGCCCCTATAAGGTCTATAGGCCCCACAAACTGCACATAAAACGCAAGCAGCACAAATAGCATAAACTGAAACCGAATAAAATGCTGACACTATGCATATCAAACATAGTACAAATCACTGAAATATCAGATATCAGTATATATCATATCAATACATCAACGTATAGTAGATATTATTACGACAATTAGCAGAACCAACCTCTGGTACAACATGGAGTTTAGAACGTACACTTTAAAACAGTTTATGTCATTGGTGAACAATCTTGTTCAGCAAAAGCCACCAAATGCTACTGCAGACAAAGCCAATGCATTAGCCAGGCTTTCATCATCACCAGACTTAAAATTTATACATCGAAAAAAGATACAAAAATTATCCATGACAAACATGTACCCAGGAGAGCTACATGCAAACATAGTAAGTAAGTAAGTAAGTAAGCAAGCAAGTAAAGTGTAAATTTATATAGCGCATACTCAAAAAGATTTCTAATGCGCTTAATACATTTTGTCATCAATATTTCGTAAAAATGTATGTCTTCAGCTGACGTTTGAAAGTATCGAGACTCAGTTCTGGGTCACGAAGACTGTCTGGCAGCGAATTCCAAGTCGACGGGCCCGC
>Ga0209671_1008703_pt1 | contig 10622 bp, 5 predicted proteins | sample WorMetHERISLAND2_2_FD_187401 | JGI IMG/M metagenome (GOLD analysis project Ga0209671, IMG submission 187401) | Marine gutless worms symbiont microbial communities from Max Planck institute for Marine Microbiology, Germany - Olavius geniculatus... | ecosystem: Host-associated > Annelida >...
GTTGAGTGTCCGGATTTAAAACCAAATTGGCAATCAGTAGTAGGAACTCTATCATTAACATACTCCAATATTATGGATTCCAGAATTTTAGTGATGGCATTGGATAATGTAATAGCTCGATAGTTGTTAACATCGGTTAGATCACCATTTTTACATTTTACCAAAGGAATAATAGTTGATTCCATAAAACTTACTGGTATAAAACTATGAATAAAAAACAATAATTGTAGTTTTAGTATGTATTAGGAGCCATGCGTGCAAATAATGCTTAAAACATAAGCGTATTCACGGAGAGTGTAGCCCATCATTAATTTATCATCTACAAGCTAACGCTTAACTGCAACATCTGATCTTCAGTGATGGACAGAGTGAGTAACGTCTAAGTAAGACTACATTATTTCGACCAGTTATCTACCGACACTCTCGATTGTTACTGTGCATGCGTCCTTGATAAAAATCACGGAAGTTCCTATTAACAGATTGCGCCAGTCGTCCGCTAAATGTAGCATTTTTATTTAAGTATTAGGCCTATATATAAAAAACTGCAAGCATTTAATGTTGTATAGGCCTAAACGCTGACGTAAAGCGGCAAAAATAAAAAAGTATAAGCCCGAACTAATATATTAGCTTAGATATTTAATCTGTTCTCAGTAGCCAGATATAAATGTCTAAGCTAATGCATAATGTTCGTGCTTATACTTTTTGATTTTAGCCGTTTTACATCAGCGCTTATACAACATTAAATGAATTGCTTGCAGTTTTTTACATATAATAATTGTGGTTTTATTAAACTTTGAAAAGGCACTGAACATTTACTTTGTACACAACAACATGAACAACAACAATATCTGCTACTACCTTCAGCATCTTGGATTTTTGTTATTTGTTTAATACTAGAAATACGTTCTGTGGACGAGGTATTTGTCCCATTGCCACGCTATATAGCCTAGCAGCTGCGTATAAGGAGGGTAGGTGCAAACAGGGCGCAATTGTCTTTCACGGGGGCCGAGTTGTAGTCAATTTTGCCCAAAATTCATTGCCATGGCAACAGGGGTCAGCATGCAGGCGAGAAATAATAAATGACGCCATCGGATAGTCCGAGCCTGAAAATAGAGGTGTAGGTGAAAACAACGCGCAATTATTTTCCACGCAATTATTTACCATCGGATAGCATGTTACACCGCTGTGAAATCTCCATTAGCTGTAATGCAAAATTTTGCAACTTTTGAATGGTTGCTATGGCAACAGAGTTTTGATAGGGGGTAAATGTAAATAACACCGTAAGATTGCCCAACCCCGAAAATAGGGAGGGGGTGGGTAAACACGGCGCGCAATTATCTTTTATGGGGACCGAGTTATACCGTTTTGAAATCCCTATAGGCCGCAATGCAAATTTTTAAAAATTTGGGGTAAAATAGGGAAAGGAGTTATCAGAGTTTTTTCCCAAATAAACTCGATCTTATTTTTCGGGCCCCGAATCACTGTGAAAAATTTCATCAAAATCGAAACAAAATTGCGGCCATAGGAGTGTTTACAGACAGACTGACAGAATGACAGTGTAACAGAAGTGATTTTATAATCTGTCCCATGCTATGCTATAGCAATGGGACAGATAATAATGGCAAGCCTGTATGTGGGACCGCAAATTTAGTCTACATACCAGATTTCATGCAGATGGGTGAAAAAGCAGTTATAAGTGATGAACTACATTTAAAATGGTAACCACCGCCATCTTGAATTTACTATTTTCTCGATTCTGGTCACATGATTTATTTCCAGTAGCAACTAACCACATTCCTGCAAAATTTTATGAACCTTTTTCAGTCGGCAGCTGATTTATTATGCTTTGTGTTAAAATACAAAATGGTGGCCGTCGCCATGTTAAATTTCATTTTTGTTCGATTTTATGGCATAACTAAATGCAGAACGTCAAACTTGGCTTGCATATGAAATTTCGCGTTATGAGCAGCTAAGTTATGAGCGACATACGGAATTCAAAATGGCGGCCGCCGCCATTTTATTTTTGTTCAATATTTTGGCATGCTTGTATGTAGGACCTGAAAAGTAATACACATGCCAAATTTCGTGCAATTATGTGCAATAATAAACGAGTTATGAGTAATAAATGAAATTCAAAATGGCGGCCGCCGCCATCTTGAATTTATTATTTTTGTTCATTTTGGTCAAATGTTCCGCTTCCAGTAGCAGCCGTCTAAATTGCTGCAAAATTTCATTCATCTACGCCAATCGGCGCCCGAGTTATTGCTGTTTGTGCAAAAATCCAATATGGCGGCCGCCATCATTTTGGATTTTATTTTTTTACTCCTCGCGCACTACGTTCCTAACGTAGCGAAGAGGAGTATATAAGATCAGTGTAATGTTGAGGACCGACCGACCGACGACCGACCTCTGTTCCTGGAAGAGCCTGCCTGGAAGAACTTCAAACGGCCATACCTCCATAACGGTGCTAGATAGACGCATGGTCATCATGGAGTCATGGACCACCCATAGGAAGTCGACCACCGCGAGTCGAATGGTCACGTAATCGATGACGTCACGTGACCCCAAAAGGTCAAGGCTGTGACCCCATTATCTTTGAGGCGCCATATCTCCGTAACTAACGTCCGAACAGGCACCAGATATTTATTGTAAACTTAAGCTTGACTAACCAGCAATACCAGCAATGTAATGGGTTAGGATAGCCTATAAGAGGTAAAAGGTAATAAAACTCATAGCGGTAGCAGTCTTTTCTCATAATCATAACCATAGTGAAAAATTAAAGATCTTTCACCATGTCATAACTCATGACTATGTCATACACAGTGTAGTATAGTTTTCTTTTTGCCTCGTGATGACATCAGTTGCACGGTTGATGCTGTCGGCGAGGTGAAGCTGTAGGCATCGCTATTTGCGGTGTGAAAAAAAAACTAAAAAGCAGTTAAAAGAATACAGGAGAAAATAATGCGCGCGAGGAGTACATTAGATTGGTCATAGTCTAAAATATTTTCTGTGTTCAATATTTTGGCATACGTGCATGTAGGATCTCCAACGTAATACACATACCAAATTTCGTGCAAATATGTGCAATAGTAAACGAGGTATAAGCGACAGATGAAATTCAAAATGGTCAAATGGTCTATTTCCGGTGGCAGCCGTGTACATTGCTGCAAAATTTCATTTATCTACGTCAATCGGCGGCCGAGTTATTACTGTTTGTGCAAAAATCCAAAACGGCGGCGGCCGCCATCTTGGATTTTATTTTTGTTTAATATTTTAGCACACCTGCATGTAAGACCTCCAACGTAATACACATACCAAATTTCGTGCAAATATGTGCAATATTAAACGAGCTACGAGCGACATATGAAATTCAAAATGGCGGCCGCCGCCATCTTGAATTTATTATTTTTGTCCATTTTGGTCAAATGGTCTATTTCCGGTCGCAGCCATCTACATTACTGCAAAATTTCATTCATCTACGTCAATCGGCGGCTGAGTTACTGCTGTTTGTGCAAAAATCCAAGATGGCGGCCGCCGCCATTTTGAATTATAATTTTGTAATGCTGGACCACCCACGAAGTCCATTTGTGCACCTGATATTCCCCTTTAAATTTCGTGTTGATCGAGAGTGTACTTTCCAAGATATCGCGATTCGAACATTTAGCAAATTTGGCTAAAAATGCCTACTCAGGACCCCCAAAATCATGTTTTTAGGGAGTTTTGATCCTCAAACATTATTTTTTATCATCGAGACCCCCAAAAGGCCCTACCTTATGCGGAAACACGCGTTTTGAGCCATAAACGGTCGTAATCGGTCTTCTGGTGTGACCTGTAGGCGTGAGCAAGAATACAAAAAAATAGAACACAAAAAGTAACGGAAAATGCCCTCCCTACGCAGACCCCTTCCCGTCGTCCCACATCAACCAAATTTTGCACGGGGGTCGTATCCTGGATATCTTTCTTGGTTTTGAGTTTCATTAAAATGGGTTGAAAAATGAGGGAGCTGTGGGGTCGAAATTTTGGCCTTCCCACTGACTTGGCACATTGTTTATACAACAGCTTGTTGCTACCGCACAAGCCGTGAGGTAATCTGTATTAACGCTTTATTTAAGGGACAGTTCACTAGTTCGAAGGGGGACTAGTCTGGACAGCCCCAGAATTAGGGATAAGGATAAATAGTACTGCATCTTAGGCCATGGCAGCCCTTGGCAATGGCGGACTGCAGCCTGACCAAATTCAGACTAGTGCCCCAACGGACTAGTCACCAGTAACCTACTTTATCGAGAGCTGTTAATAAAATGATTACATAATGTCATACAACACGCCACCAAAAACTACAGACTAACGGAACTGTTCAACATCTCAATAGTGACATACAGAAATTTTTGCATGAAATGAGAGATAAACAAAAACAGCATCCAGACTCGGCCACACTGCATATGGACACAATGCTCGTTAGGCTACACTTTGCAACTGAATTAAAGATGTAAGACAGAGATGCGAATAGTGCATATATAACATTCTGTACACCACCATCCATTCATTCCACTGCATGGTAAACACTCAGGCTGCAAAGATAACAAAACACTTTTCATGCACACACAGTTGTTCGGTGTGAAAAAAATTAGTTAATTTAGACTGCATAATTAATACACTGCATTGTGTAGTAGTATACAGGCTATAAACCAAACACAAATCTATTTCAATCTAAAAATACTCATAAAACAACAAAATAATGCCAATTCCCAAAGTAGTCAAATTTTCCTTGCCTTAAACTCTTTACCACACAGATGCCCACAAATTTCCTTAAGTGAATAGATCATGTCTGCCTAGTTAGAATCAGCGGTAAGGATATCGTTATGATTCCACATGCTGCCGTTCACATCACTCATGTCATGCAACAAATAAAATGTAAGTTGTATCAGGAAAATCCTCTACTGTATTTCTACTATGTGTGCCATTCGTGATTCAATGTGTGTATTAGTACAATGTTCATCTAACAGTAAATCTCTCTATCTATGCTAGCAGAATGCAAATAATGTAGAAGTACATCCCCATGATAGGTTTTGATGTGTCGTGAAATATTTCACTGGCAGGAAAAAGACAATCACTGCATCGTATTACGTACAAAACTATGAAATTGAAATGTACATTAGCAAATTTTAGCTTCTTGTTTGAATGCAACGGAATTGTACATTAACTTAAAATATCTGCTTTTCTGCATGTATGAACCAAACAGATTCCAAATTTTTTGCAACTTTTGGCTGGTTAATAACTTTCATATAATAATGAAATATAATGATGAAAATTTTCCCATTTTCACAAGCAACATGTATGCAATGAATACACAAACCAAATTTAGTGACACCACCACAAAAATTGTGCCAGATACATTGGTAAATGATTTAGATATGGTCACAAGTGCATTTTGACACCAAAATTTTTCAGAACACTAGTTTCTATGACAACACCAAAAGCCAGTCATGTATTCATAGGTGCCATTACTACCTGAAATCAAAAGTAACCTTCAAAGACTAAGTTATTATAATTCACACTGGCTTTTCGCATTCATTAATATTATACATCTTTAGACTTGCATACGAGAGTCATCCCAAAAGTTTCCAGCCTCGACATATTAAACAACAATATTTTTCACAATCTATACACCAGTGAAACGTACGTCCTTTACTGACTCATGAGTTTGCTGTGGATATGACATCATTGTAATTCATGATGTCAGTGAACTCAGATATCTGGGTGTTTATATTATGAAATCGCGTTCGTTTAAATGTTGTTTGTCAAACCATAGAAAAGCTTTTTATCGTTCTGCAAATGCTGTTTTTGGCAAAGTTGGTCGTGTTGCGTCAGAGAAAGTAACCTTGCAACTTATTAATAGGAAATGTATACCTAGCCTCTTATACGGTCTTGAGGCATGCCCACTGGTTAAGTCAGAACTCTCTTCTTTAGACTTTGTTGTCAACAGGTTTTTTATGAAAATGTTTAGAACGAGTAACATGGATGTCATTAGTCATTGTCAATCTTACTTTGATTTTAAATTACCAAGTACACTGTGGTCTAATCGCGTTAAGACGTTTGATGTTAAATATGCCACCTGCGGGGCAGCTTTGTAGATTATGGCACCAGTGTCAAATAGTGGCTATTGTTAGTACTATTATTATTATGCCTGTGTGTTTATTTATTTTTCTTTTCCTGTTGTTAATTGCATGCATGTGCATATGTATTAATCTATCGTTTCTTCGATGAATAAAGATGTATATATAGAGCACTAAACTGAAATGATTTGAAGTGCTAACGCAAACAGCATAAAATCAGGTATGCTGCTGCTTGACAATTTTCCAGTCTGTAGCTAAATTTGTAAAAGTGGGGCCCTGTGGCATCTAATTTTGGAAAAACCCTGACAAATACGAATATGAACTTCTCACTTGCATACGTGAATATACAATAGCTTAAATTTGTGCTAGCCGCAAATAAAAGCATTTGAGTGAATTACGGCTTCATGCAAATATAAGGGGCGGTCAAAGATTTTTTGAGTATCAATATATTAGACAAAAACATTTTATTGTCTATACATCTATGAAACGTACCTTTCTCGTCTATTCGTGTCAGCAGCTTGTGGAAGTAATGTCATTGTAATTTATGACCTCATAGAACATTAAGCTGAAACAATTTGGAGCACTAATGCAAGCAGTGTTTGAATTGTGAAAAATTGGCTGGGGGGTTGAACTTTTCGAAGGTCGGAGACTGAACAAAATTGTAATGTAAATTGTCTGCATACAGTATATGGGTGACCCCCTGTACATAATTTGACAGTGTGTTAGGGGGGTTGAGAAAACAGTTAGAGGGGATTCAACCCCCAACCCCCCTGGCAATTCAAACACTGAGTGCAAGCAGCATTTGAATCAGGCTGGCAGTTGCATAAAACTTTTTCAGTCTGTAGCTGGATTTATGAATCTGGGGCTGATTTTATGAAAGCCCTGTCAAATACGTTTATGAATTTCTTATTTGTGTCAAGTATAGTATAGCCTAATCTGTGGTAGATGCAAATAAGTTTATGTTATAAGATGCAAACAATTATGATGCCAATATTTAACAGTATTAAAAAAAATTTACAGAAAATTTAACTGCTAATTATATCAGTTGTGTACAAAAAACCAATCAAAATTTGTGACTAGTTACATGGGCCCCTGATAGGCAGGGGGCTGGCAGCAAACCCCACGCCCTACCCAGCTGCCTATTCATGACTGTGACTTAGTACACAAAGGCCACTCTGTGTACAATAATGACCTGACCCCCAATGACTATTATCTATTTTAAAATCTTAAATTCAATCATGGTGGTGTCTGCTATCCACGATGATAAATGACTCAATCTCTTACATTGACGCTAAAAATCACTTCGGTTCAGTGCTCTGACATTATAAATTACAACGTCATATTCGCAACAGTCAGTAAAGGATGTACGTTTAACTGATGTATAGACTGTGGAAATATTGTTGTCTAATATGTCGAGGCTGGAAACTTTTGGGATGGCCCTTGTATGTTGTAAAAATGGGACAAGCTTCATAACCTCATGACCTAATAAGACAGCTTATAACAACTGAGAAAACACTGCAGAGCCAGATTTGCTAGTTCAATGTAGTGTAGTTCATTAGGTTACAGTTACGTTGTGACATTACGACACTTTAAACTTAAAGTCCAAGTCGCATCAGTTTACGTAACTGTTATAAAGCGCTAATTGGCTTAATCAAATGCTAATTTGTCAATATTTATTAATCTTCCTGTTGCTAGTGTTATCTTTATACTGTAAAAATAAAGTTTAACGTGGATAAATGTGACAAAAGTCCGACATCACAAACAACTATTAGCGTCAATGCAGCGTTTGACAGAATTTGAATGCTAGCAGCATCGATGGAGAGCGGTACCGAGCGAAAAGACTTTGCTCGCATTTCGAGAAGTCACTGTCATACCGAAAGTAGGCCCTTTCCGTTGCACCAATCACGGACAGATTCCGACCTTCGCTTCCGGAATGCAACAGAGTTCCCCTCTCTGAGTGTGCACTGCATCGACGCTACGGCCAGCTCACAGCATGTTTACTTTCTCGCACGCTGCAACACATGCTATAAACGAAGCGTTGTTTGTGATGTCATCATTCCGTTCACACAACATTATTTTTATTAAAACTGATGTAAAGCGATGATTTTTATTTCAAATGATCAGCGTATTATTAATTAGCATTACAGTCTACACATATTTAGCCAATATCATTTTTTTCGTGCGACTTGGACTTTAAATCATAGAATAATAATAATTAGAAGTCCAAAGTTTAGGTTATCACTGCACTTCTTGCATAATCAGGCCTACAATTAGCAATCATTTACTGACATTTGCACACTATAAACACAAGTATGCAACTATGCTGTTGCACAGTCTTCTTTATAGTATATGAGTATTCTTAAATGACCAAAGCAACAAAATAAAGTTATTACAAACTAACCTCAGAACAATTACATGTCACAGGGAAACTAAATTTCTATAACTCCAGCATAAAACCCAAAACTGGCCAAAATATAGCCACCACAGCCAGATTCTGGTACAGTCGTAATATCATCACAACACAGAGCAATTCTATGCCAACATACAACAAGACAACAATGAATACATGTGGCAACAGTCCACAGTAAGGGTGTGCAGAATTGCGTTTAAAGTTTGGTTCGATTTCGGTTCGGTCGTTGAAATAACTGCACATCAACTAATCGGTTTTCTTTTTAGAATTGTGGTAAGTTCGGTTTTGTTAAAAAGCTGTCGTTATGGTTCCAAATTGGAGTGGATCTGTTTTGTTGTTTTCTACTAAAAACTCATTGCCATCAAGTCAACTAGTCTTCTACCATCTGGAAATGATTTACTATTAATTTTGAATGAAATTTAACATATTGGCTTTCCACCTTAGATATGTAGGTTTGCACTTCACTTGTTGACAGCAATTTTTATGGACAGTTGATCCAGCAGTTTTGCAAATGCTACGGAAAACCAACCGAATAGAATTGAAAATTCTGGATAATTTGGTTCCCTTTTTAAAAATGTAAATCGAACCGACTTCCAGTTTTCCGCAAACTCACAGTCCACAGCAGTTAGCAACTGGACCAAAAAGTGTTTCAATATCTCATGAAGAGAGCTCAAGTCTCAGAGCAAACTGCTAAAGTCTGATGTCAAAATACTGTACAGCCGAGTCAACTGTGTCGACAGTGACAAAGATGATGACGACAGATTACGACCATCAGCTGTATTCGCCATTGCCACAATCAGCTGCACCAAACAACATCAAGCTTCTGATAAGTCATTAACACGACATGAAGTCATAAAGACCTCCTTAACCATTAAACAGGCTGAGAGAAACTAAAACATAAATAAGCAACATTGAATAATAAACAGCATAAAAAAATTAGTTCAGAGCACTAAGAGAGTGATACTAAAAGCCTAGTGAAGCAATTTTTAGGAATGGTTTTGGGCAATTTTTCCTGACAAGATTTTTTTCTAACAACACCCTGATTATTGCTGAAATCCTTCACATTTCCCTGGCATCTGTGAAATTCCCTGACATTTCCAGGTTTTTCAAACAAGTAGTTACCTTGATTAAAAACCAACAGTGTGCAAGTGATTTACTTCCCTTAACACTTGGCCCTCAGCCGAACACCATTTACACTGTGACACCACAAATATGGAGCTAAAGTAGTGTGTTCGCTTATGGCCCAGCTTTCGCTGGTACTCACTGCAACTACTCACACAGGAATGGCCACTGCCAGGCTGAGTTAACGTGAGTGGCTCAACACATTACTGAGATGGTTCAGCCTTCCATCCCTCTGCAGTAGGTAAACTGAGTATCAGCCTGCTTGGTATTGGTTGACGTGGGGTTCGTTCACCTGTCAGGTGTGAAGTAACAATGCATGATCCCACATGACAGATGTGGCTCTGAGATAAATTGATAAAGAGCTATGCACATGCTTCAACCTTTACTGTAAAGGTCAAAACAGCACATTTTTGGACAATTTTCGCAAATGCAAAAGGACTTTAAGCATTCTTTCACTCCTGCATTCTAAAACAAACTGCAGAATATGGAGACATGGTTCAAACATGAAAAAAGTAATTAGTCACAGAAGTCTAAAGAAGTACACGAGACTAAAAGCAAAGAAATTTACTCACCGTCGATAGGCTGAACTTGCAACTTGAAATCTGTATATTAAAACAATAAAACAAAAGCATGTAAACAATGTTACATGACACTCTTTATTTTCTGTTACTTCATACAACACAGTCAGCTTAATGTCTCTTCTTCTTTGTGTGCTCTGCCCTAAGGCAGGTTTCAATGACGATGGCACCATCCGACCCGGCTCTGTGCTCCTCTCTTGAATTCCTCGTAACTGATCTTCTTTTCCTCTTGCTCCATAAGTAGGTCCAGCATCTTCCTTCTTGGTTTTCCTCTTGGCCGTTTCCCTTCTATCTTCCTCTCTAGTATAGTCTTCAGAAGACAGTCATGTCTTAAGACATGTCCTATCCAGTTTGCTTGGCGTTGCTTGATGACTTGCATCAGAGAACGTTGTTCTTGCA
>Ga0209671_1008704_pt1 | contig 10620 bp, 4 predicted proteins | sample WorMetHERISLAND2_2_FD_187401 | JGI IMG/M metagenome (GOLD analysis project Ga0209671, IMG submission 187401) | Marine gutless worms symbiont microbial communities from Max Planck institute for Marine Microbiology, Germany - Olavius geniculatus... | ecosystem: Host-associated > Annelida >...
CTTTATTTTCACTGTAAAAATACGGGGCAAAGTTTTGTTAAGGGCGTTGATTGCGCAGTGAAAAATAGTGGAGGGGATTTTGATATACACCCATAACAAAACTTTCCTTCTATTTTTCACTGGGCGCAAGCTGCGCCCACCAAGTATAGAGGGCCCATTTTACTCGTATTGAGCTGTTGACACACGCAATTTAACTTCGTCACCCGCACAAAGTCAGTTATCACCCGAGACGATGAATGTCTCCCACTTTGGTCCCGATTTGCAGATAAAAACACACAATCTTCTTGCGCCAGCTTTTGTCTATTTTTTGGCCAAAAAATAAAAACATTTTTGTTCACTGTTGGAGAATAATTATAATATCAATAATCCCGGCTTTGCATCGAATATTTCATTGATTTATTTGTTTTTCCATTGAAGACCTACGCTGTATGTCATAGGCCTACGCTTCGTTTAATTGTTCCTCCTAGGCCTATACGTTGCTGTTTTTATCTATCAATCTGTCAGTCTGTCTTACGGATTCATCGTCATTCTAGTGTCTGCTTACTATTACACGCGATAGCAGAATGCTTCGCGCGTCTTAGCCATGGTCTTGATGTCCGTCTGTCCGTCTGTCTGTCTGTCCGTCACACTTCTGTATTGCGTCAAAACGGTGCAAGCTACGATCACGAAATCTTTCCGTGGGCTGCCTCAAGGTCTCAAGGTTTTCGTGACAAAATTTCGTGCCCTTGGGTGCGGAGATTCCCCTTGAAAGAAAGCGTCAAAAAGGGGTTCCGCCTAAAAAGACGTTATTTTGCTGTTATTGGCTCGTATAGTGTGAAAACGGTTGCAGACAGGTACAGACATGCTGCTCATCATAACAAGTGACAGGTTTTTTAGATTTATCAACATCGATGACTTTGAACGACCTTGAACCTCCCCCTAAAAAAGTTTTTTAGTCAATTTTTTTGCAATTTTTGGCTGCAGCGCACATTTCAACACTAAATTGTGACGAAATGGCTAAAGATAGACCAAGACAACCTGCGTATGAAATTTTTAGTATTAAACGTAGATTTTAGCAGTCCAAGTTCTATTCCCTATGTTCAAGGAGGTCGGCGCAAGCAGGCGGCAAAGACGGCTGCCGCCCTAAAAGTGGCTATTTTACCGCAATTAGACATTTATATCTGGCTACTGAGAACAGATTAATGCTTATACTTTTTGATTTTTGCCGTTTTACATCAGCGCTTGTACAACATTAAATGAATTGCTTGCAGTTTTTTTATATATAATAATGAATAGTGACAGCATTACTGCACTAGTGTACTGCTGCTAGTTTGTTCAACTTATGAATGTATTTATCATTTATAATAATAATACTAATTGGAAAACAATATTAGCAATCGCATGTAATTTTTAATTGAAGTAATTGAAATTACTCAATTTGTAATTTGTAATTAAATTACATGTGAGCCAGTAATATGCCCACCTTTGGAGTCTGGGCCTATACGGTACGGAATTCAGTAAGCCAATCTCTTGTTCGCAGTTTGCAGTTTTTTTGCCAGAGCTGCTTGCAGATTTTTTTGACGCTTCTGTAGGCTTACCCAGTAGCTACAGTAGCTATAGGCCTAGCCTATGCGTATGGGGCTTTACAGGTTTGTCGATAGTTAATTTTTATCGCCCACCATGTTGTGGGCCTGTGCATGTTGTGCGATCTTTTCTTGCGTTTCTCCCACGTTTGAGTAGGCTGCCGGGATTTATATTTACAGTTTCCGTTTATTTGTAAAACAGAAATAAGCGACAATGCACGCGCATAATTAATCGGATAATGCTGGTTGTCAGATGACGCGTCCTCCTCATCACTGATGCTTGCTGGGCTCACGAAAGCTGCCCTGCAGGCTCCGCAGAAGCATCGCGCTAAACGTGATGGTTGCTTACCTCCTGATGATTACCATGGATATCCAGACGGAGACAATGAATATGACTTATGTGAAGGTTGTCTTGGTCTATCTCAATCCATTTCATCGCAAATCACCCTTAATTGTGCGGTGCAGCCAAAAATTGCGAAAAATTCAATAAAAACCTCCATTTTGGGGGTTCAAGATCGCTCAAGGTCATTGATGTAGATAAATCTAAAAAGCTCGGCATTAGTCCTTGTTATGATAAGTAGCATGTCTGTACCTATCTGCAGCCGTTTTTGCATTATACGGGCCAATAGTGGCAACATAACGTTTTTATGAAATATTTCTCTTTGAAGGGGAACTTCTTCACTCAGGGGCACGAAATTTTGTCACGATAATCTAGAGTCATTGGGGCAGCCAACAGTGAAGATTAATTTTCGTGATCCTAGCTTGCACCGTTTTGATACAGTAGAGAAGTGTGACAGACATACAGACAGACGGACGGACGGACGGACGCCCAGGCCACAGCTAAGACGTGCGAAGCATTCTGCTGTCGCGCGTAAAAACTGCAATTCTCGTAACGTAGGCTAATAGAGTGTTTACACGATCCAGCAAACATCGAGCAGCTAGCTCGACGTTGTACGGTAATTAGCATGCTAATTTTGACTTTGACCTTGAGCTTGATTTTTTGGGCTAAAAATAAACACGCCGGTTACTCCATTCCTTACCAATTTTGGGTTTTCTACGCTTTTCATTCTCGACTTAGGAGCCCGTATACGGAACGGACTGGCATGACCCGAATTGCTGCCTATTAGAACGACCGAATATAAATGAGTTTCGCATTCTCTAATACTATCGAGTATAAATCTTGCCGTCTATTAGTAAACAGTGTCTTCCGGTGATAAAGCCAGGTAATTTATCGGATATGAATGATGCTGGTTGTCAGATGACGCGGTCTCCGCAGTGAAGCGGTCTATCGAACACGGCGAAAAACACGACGACGACGCTGCTGCTGCTGCTGTTAATGACAGCACAGAGTCGACAGCACAGCACGGCGCAATGACCTCTTCTCTGATGGTAGCGGAAAACATGAAAGCGGCGGCAGCTGAGCCACAGAAGCTTCGCGCTAAACGGGATCTCGACGCCGACGACATTCGACAGCTGTTCGCGTTACACGGAGTACCCGTCGAAGACGACGAGTATTCACTGCCAGGTATTGATGTATAACGCCGGCATTTTCACCAGTTCACAAGACAATCAGAGACCGTCAGTGATAAAACAGTGTCAAAATCAACGTGTTATTTTGGGGCGTTATTGTTGTAACGTCGCAACCGAATTTAGTTTTTAATGCTGTACTTACAGTCGTACTCAGCCCTTCATCCCGCGGCGATATAAAGAAATCGAGTACCGGTCTGCCTGGCTGGGGTGATAATAGAGGTAATAATATATCACATTTTTATAGCGCCCTTAGGTCGTTAAGGCGGGGCGAGTTCCACTGTACTGTGCGGCAGGTAACAATGTGTGATTCCATATGGCAGGTGACGCTCCCATGTGTTGCTTTGACAGATGACTACGCATACGACGAGGACGCGTCGTTCGAGGACTCGCAGCGAGTTCCGTACGACCACCGGTATGACAACGAATCACCGTGGCGGTACGGCAGCAACGACGACAACTACTACTACGACGACGACACGGAGGAGGGCAGACCAAAGCGAGTCGAGGACGACGAAGAAGCAGAGGAAGAATACAGCGAGTACGAGAACGAAGCTGAGCGCGAGGCACTCAGAGAGCTGCTGGCTGAGCGAGCTGCCGAGGAGGCGCGACTGGCTCTGCTGGCTTATCTCACGTCCGGCGAGCCCAAGTACAGGTCTGACGAGCCGCAGTATCTGGTCGATCCGTCGGCGGAAGAACTGGCCCTGGAGGAAGAAGACTACAACGCACTGATGAGTGAACCGGATGACCTCTACGACGAAGAACCCCCGCCGGAAGAAGAAAATCTTCTGGACGCCCCTGAGAAACGCAACAGCTTTTACCCGTACTCGTACGAGCCGTACGGCGGGCGCTGGGGCGCGCTCGTACCGGGTACGAAGAGAGGAGACCGTGACCCGTATGATCGTCTGTACCGCCTGGCAGAGGTGCTCAGTCGCCCCGCCCAGCTCGACTACGATGAGAAGTGACGGCACTTCCAGTACTGTGACGTCATCACCGACGCCGGGCTTTCTTCTGTCCGTTGTGTTTGAGTTCGACTTACATGTTGTAAACAGTACAACGTTTCAGCTATTAGTCAAATGCTTACCAGTCCATCAACTCTACTTTCCTCACGTCACTTGTCGAACGCTGTTCTAGTCATCAGCAAAGATTGAATTACGGTAATTATAACACCTACGATACATCGTATGCTCGAGCTGCGGTCATTAGTAGGCTAATCATTGCGCATTGTACTCCAGTGAATGATGTTAGCAGAAAGATACAAGGACAACTATCTGGCTTAACAAGGCTCGGTCTCAGTAGTATCTATTACCCAATCCGTGCTCATACTTCAGTGTAAACCACAAAGATGCCACCATCTTTGACGTTGTAGGCCTAAACGAAAATGTGACATCATAAAACGTAGTTTATTGTCTGCTGCGAAAAAATTACAGACGTTGAATAATGACTATTACGAGTAGTAATAGCAGCTGATTACTCGGAAGAGCTCAAATCTTTGCTGAGATGCTCTTTGCTGTTTGTTGTCTGAAGTTTTGTGATCACATTAGAAATTGAGGCAAAATAGGAAACTGGGTCATGAAAATTCTTGATCCCCCTAAGAAACGCGTTCTTATTGTTTGGGTCTCATTCTCAATAAGGTCATGGTGCAAAATTTCCTCACAATCATTCATTCATTCGAATTGTAATAATAACAGTCAAAGCGCTGTTACAAAATAAGAACGAATTAACAGTCAGTGAGATAAATAATGTAAAAAAACTGTCGATAGTAATATTTTCATTATTTTTGGAATTTGGCGAACAAGTAAGCAAACAGACTACACGGAAGTAAAAACATAGCCTCTGTATTTCGGCAAAGGTAGGTAATAATAAAAACACTGATAAGTTCATCAGTCCATCGTAAGCCACAAAAATGCTTAATTTTTAACCACGCCGTCTCGGCCGGAACTCTTGCGTAGCCTATAGCACACAGCCGGTAATAATAATAGCAGATACCTAGTTGTATCGTTTACAGTGGTTATTAAAATTGTTATTGCATTTCATGTTGTGATTTGTTTTCTTCAATCAATCAATTAATCTACCATGTAAAAACGTAAAAAAGTGACAGGAATGAAAAATCGCAGGCTGAACGGTAGTTCAAGCCATGTGTTAACGGCGACTTCTCTTTCTTATCGGAAAGCCAAAAATTCGACCCCCCCTGCACGGAATCAAAACCCCTGATTTGATTGAGATAAAATTTGGCACGATTGATTACGTCGGCTAGATGACCCGTCATGCAAAATTTCATATAAATCTGCACAAGGGGGGCTTCTCGGCAAATAGGTGAAATATACGCAAAAATTGCCCCTTTTTCAGAAACTCACCTACAGGTCAGACCCTTCGGCGGATTTTTGCGTGCAGTGGCTCAAACGACGCGGTCTCAAGCAAGGATGTGCCTTTCGGAAATTTAAAAAAAATGAAATTAATATTTAACGTATTTATTCAAAAAATTCTTTAAAAAAATTACAATGGAGCCTATGGGGAAAATTAAACAATTCTTAAAACGGTCATAACTTTGGCTGTGTATAAGATAAAGTCGTAATTTTTGGTTCTATGGTAGGCCTATGGTTTTCGGGGATGGCCAGTCTAATGGTATCATTTAATTTTACCCCGGATTCTCTCTGGTTGCCATGGCAACGAAATTTGGAACAAAATGGGCGCCTCTGAAGCTACGGCACTACGGCGCTATACAAATGTATTGTTATTATAACTCGATATATGTACAAGATATCTCCGAGGTCAAGTCCAGAGTTAATCTTTGTCGCGTTTATTCACGTAAAAACTAACCAGAATTTGCTAATTCGTGAGTTAAAACCACAGACATACAGGGTGGTCTAAAAAAACGGATACCCAGTTTTATTTTTGGGATAACTTCGGTAATTCAGCACCGATTTTTACCATTCTTTCACTGTTACAAGCAGAAATTTATGGCGCGTAAACGTGAAGTTCTTTCACCCATTAAACATTAAATGAATTGTTTGCAGTTTTTTTTTATATAATCACCAAAAATAGACTAGGACAACCTGCATATCAAATTGTCAGCATTAAACGTACGATAGTTTATGCTGATTTCATTTTTGTCCCCCTGCGTTTAAGGAATTATCCGCATATGGGCGTCAAACTTACGTACCCCTTCAAAATGCGCGCTTCCTACCGTTTATGTGGTAGCTGATGCGCGAAACCAGTTGTGCCCTTTAGCGAATGTCAATTCAGCGCTCTAGATACTAGTATCATCATCGTGTCGCAATGTGCGAAACTTTTATTAGATGGGATGAAATTGATCACAAATTACGCACAGAAGCAGTAAATGTTATTCGTCCACAGTCGCACACCAGGCGTATTGTTAATTAATAGTCAATGCAGCAAACGCTGCAAATCAAATGTCACTTAAGCTACTTGACTCAGCTGTCTGTCTACATGACGCATTACTGACTAAAATTGCCACGAGAAAAAAGAGCAGCCGCTGAAGCTTCTAGGCTTACTGCAACAACAACAGCTGCTAGCGACTGTTCAAGATGAAGATGTTGATGTTGTCGTGCTCACTGGTGATCTTTGTTGCAACATCTTACATCAGTAAGAACTATTTCGGTCTTTTAGCTCATCGAAACACTAAACATTGCAGACGACAGCACAAACGAACAACGGCAAAAACGAAGTCATCATCGCCGTCTGTTCGTCTTGGCGGGTCGTCTGCAATTTTTGGCGATGGTGGCGAACCGACTTAAGGGCGAAACGTGTCGAGGGCTTTCGGACATATCATGAAACATTTTTAAAATACTGCATATTTTAAAATGTATTTTATGTTTTCGTTGTAACAAGCTGCGTTTGTCAACTTTTGATCAAACGAATATCTATGATATGATGATGCCATGCAAACGGCGTGTGCAGCGGCAGAGTCCTGCACGGAGTGTTTGGACTGTCACCTGAAGGCAATAAGGCGTAGAGCGGAGACGAATTTCTGCAATTTCTGCCGTAAGGCAAAGAAATCATTTTACAGGCGGTGTTGGATGACATCAAACTGACCAATGAGCCTCTAGCTGCCTCGCTGAAAGAAGTCAACGGACGCTGTCTGCGCACGTCCGCGGAACTCTTTTTCCAAATCTACTGCTCGTTTACCCCCCTTTATGATCCCGACGACGACGCACCGCTAACGAATTTCTTCGTACAGTACTACGAAGACAATCCAGCTTTCGCTCAACTCTTCTACGAAAACTTCGACACCATCGACGTGTCGTATCTCGTGTGCGTATTGCTTCCTGGAGTAAACAGTGTCTTTGTTGTCATATTATACTTAATCAAAGAACAATAAGTGATTGATTTTTGTAATAATTAATTTCAATTACCGCCAGTTTTACACGCAGTTCGATGTTTTTGCAAATAAAAAACGTAGGAGAAATTTGATTTTTTTCTAAAATGGTTTGCAAACATTTATTATTGCAGCTATAGTATTACATGTATGCATTATGTAGCGTGCTGCAAAATCGCGGCATCCTGACTGCTAAGTTGCTTGAGAAATGGAGCTGCTGCTTCGTCGATATGCGAGCTAAACGCACAGCTATCATCACGGAAATTATCGGCCAACCGCCAGTGTAACGTACGCTACAGATTTTTTTTTACTTTAGACTAAGTACGGCTCAAACAAACTGACCCGTACATGACCGAAGCGCAAGATCGATGTGAACAACAAGTGACCGACGGTGCACATGCGTTCAACCGCCATGACAGTGCCGTATATTTCGTGTGCAAATAGTCTTGGTTTATCCGCAGTAATTTCGGTGCAATTTACCCGTTAAAATATGCATCGCAGCCTAAAATTGCAAAAAATCGCTTTTTGGATTGCAAGGTCGTTTAAGGTCACTGATGTTGTTATCTCCCCATCCCAAACCTCGTTAGCAACAAGTCTTTAATTGTTTATCTGCAACCGTTTTCACGCCAGACGAGTCATTGGTGGTAAAATAACGTCTTTTAGGGGGTACCCCTCTTTGACGCCTTCGTTCGAGGGAATCGCCTCACCCAGCGACAGGAATTTGTCACAAAAAACTAGAGGCATTTAGATATTTTATGGTAAAAAAACCGACTCTCTCTTATCTAAGTTTGAATCGATATCGGGTCATGACGAACCGACGGACGGCCAAACAGACAGAATTACGATAGCTTACACTGCTCTAGCACTAAGGGCTGTCGAGCGTAAAAATAAACGGGTCGGTAGCTGTAAGTGTGTAACGAAACGACTTCTGGTTTTTAAACAACTTAAGATTACACTGAATCTAATTTCGTAAGCAGATTAGTTTGCCGTTTTTATAGACCGACCCAGATGGCGGTTTATATTTACATAAAATATCATAACAATAACTTTAGTGTTCCAAAACAAAGGCAACGCGATCGATCGGTAAAGTCTGCGTAACGATGCCGCATTGAACGCGGCGTGAATTACATAGGCCTACGACTGTAGTGAATAATTGCTGCACTTTTCTTGTATTACCGTGGTTAGTTGGACTAGTTCGCAAAGCCGTCCATTCCAAATCACAAACGCCAGACTGTATACCACTGCGGCTGCGTTTTCATAATAGCCCAATGAAAAATTACACAAATAACAGAAGAAAACACATTGTGAAATGCGATCGGCATCGAGTCAAACAACACTTTGTATTTCATACACATGCATTCACTGTACACTGTAGACGAGACACAAACGTCGCAAACTATAACCATAACTGGTCTAGAAAAACGTCAGTCCAGTGCCGAAATATCATGTGACCGTCCGCCTAAAATGCGCAACCCTGGCATTTACTTTTGACCGTGTTTGCCAACTCTTCCAAAATGTGTTTAACTTTCTTTGAATTCATTTCACTTTATCTCACTTCAACTCAGCCTCCTACTCTCCCTGGAAAATGGAGTCACTAGACTGCAGCATCGAAAAAGGCACCGAGACAGTGCAGCGCAAACCTCCGCAAACGCTACGTGAATTGTAAATGCAATCCAACTAGTCTACAAGTCTGAGCCATACGCGTGGAGGTCTATTGTCATTAAAACACTTAAACATACGTGTACGTACGGCGCAAGTTGCGCACAACAATGTTCAAAATACGTCACTGCGTGTAGTGTGCAGTAGAAAAAATATACACGATATTAATGTCAGCCAGCGTTTCTGTAAAACGCGTACGAATGTCATTTGGAGCATAACAGGTAGTTTAAGAAACATATTATGGCAGCAGCTTAGATCACGAAAGTTATTAAACATCATTACCAGCAGCAGCAGCAGGACTAGCAGTGGCCGAAGAAGGCGACAAAGGAAGACAGCGAGAGAAAAGTTTGCGCAGCTCGGCGCGAAACTGTCTGCCTGTGATCAGATAGACGTAGAAGTTGTAGGCGAAAACAAAGTTCGCCGCAGAGATGGCGACAACGAAGCTTTTGGCTGCGACGCGACGTATGTCGCCGCCACTAACCGCCGGACTGGCTCGAATCAGCAGACGCACTACCGCTAGAATGCCAGTAGTACCGTGCAGCAGAACGTAGATGATGGAAGTGGCGACGAGCATGATCGTAGGCACGGCCGAGTTGTTGGAGGATGAAGTCTGGTGATGTGCATGCTGAACACCGAGGTTAGCGGCAGCGTTGCTGGCCGCTCGACGTACTTGCACAGCGACCACCACGTTGATCACTAGAACAGCCACCGGCACGACCGCTCCAACCGCAATGTTAATAATAACGCGAACGACGCTAACAGCTAGATAACGACAGAGCGTACCGACAGCCGTGACAATTAGACCGAGCACCGTCAGACTCACGCTGACTTTCTTCGCTCTGCTTACCGTGCACCAGAATTTCGTCTGCAAACACGCACACACGCCCGTTGCAAATCACCACAGAGCAACACTCAGCGTGATCGGAGTCGAAAAGGAAGGCTTTGACGAAAATCCCCAAAAATCAGAATTAACAAACCTTCCATATCGTAAGAAAATCGGAAGCGCGATGGGGCGTCCCGTGGCCCGCAACGAAGTCTACCGTGCAGTGGAAAAAAACGCATTACCACGCAAGAATAACCGCGATATCAGATGTAATGTAATTTTCGTTTTTTGACACTGAGCCAAAAACCGTAAACGCAAAGTGGGATCGCGATGAGACGTCGCTGAGAGCTGGGTGAGGCCTACGGTACAGTGAAGAAATTACGAAAAATAAGTGAGACATACAACGGCAAGCAATGCGCGAGAAATGGCCGAATTTCACGCCACCATTTGGGGGCCTGCAACCCCTAACCCAAGCGCCACGGTTTAACAACGGTGCGCGTTACGTTTAGAAATATTTATTTTACAACGTGCTGCGCGAAAAAATTTGGGCCACTTGCAAATTTTTTGTCGAATTTTTTTCAACAAAAAAATTAGAGCAAAAAACTTTAACAGTTTACAAAGCTATGTAAGGGCGATATGAGTCAAAACTCGAAAACGGCAAAAATGGTTTGGGGGAGATATTATCGTGTGTTAAATTTCAGACTGGCCCT
>Ga0209671_1008707_pt1 | contig 10620 bp, 5 predicted proteins | sample WorMetHERISLAND2_2_FD_187401 | JGI IMG/M metagenome (GOLD analysis project Ga0209671, IMG submission 187401) | Marine gutless worms symbiont microbial communities from Max Planck institute for Marine Microbiology, Germany - Olavius geniculatus... | ecosystem: Host-associated > Annelida >...
GTATAAGTACGAACATTATGTATTAGCTTAGACTTTTTGTCTGGCTACTGAAGACAGATTAAACGTTTAAGCTAATACATTACTTCGTGCTTATATTTTGGATTTTTGCTGTTTTACATCATCGCATATACAACATTAAATAAATTATTTGCAGTTTTTTATATATAATTTTTGAGTACGTTTAACTGATCTAAAAATGTTAGTGTAATTGTAAACAATACAACATAATGGGTCATGGATTGAAGTCAGCAGACAACTGCAAAAATCGCATGTAAACGTGTGTATAATTATTGTTATTTTCAGTTACACTTGATGTTACTGAACCCTGTTTACACGAGGAAGTTGGTTCTACGAGCGCACGTCGTGCACACATCACGCTCTCATCAAGCAAACTTGTTGCCACCGGCTGGCTCAAATGTAAGCTTAGCCCACAGCTGATCTGTGCACGACGTGTGCACGACAAGTGCTCGTCGTGCGCTCGAAGAGCCAGCTTTCTCGTGTAAACGGGGTATAATGTTTAGCGAAACGTCACAGAGACAGTACTTAATCATATTAAAACAGCTGCTGCGGTGATGGTTAAACTGTGGTGTTATTATTGTCTATGTATACGACAGCTTACGGTGTTAAGCATTATACGTGTCTCGGAAATTGTTTACTTAGTCATTTGGTGCAAATTCTAATACAACGATCGCCTACCCAGTTGTTGCGTGTTTTGTCCTACATCTCACGCCTTTAATAAAAATCATAAAATGGCTGCGCTCAACTCTAGGCCAAAATTCTGAATGAGGTAAAAACCAAACCTGTAATATCGGTATTTACCGGAAGCGCATCACAGTTGGTCAGATGGGAATCGGTTGCCTGCAATCGAGTTGTCGAAAATAACTGTGAGAGAAACATATTAAATAGAGCTGAGAGACTGATAGATAGCAGATAGGTCTAACGAACGACGTGCTTAGGCTTATCATGTGACTGTTAAACTCAGCGGGTGGTACGGCCGATAATATCAACAAAATTTCATGACAACAGCGGTTCCGACATTTTCATAACCTTAACATAAAAGTTGGAAGATGTGTCTAGGATATACGCGGTAAAGGACTATTCTAAAATGACGAAATGACAAATAGACACGGTTTTGGTCGAAAGCTAGAACTAATGGAACCAACAGCACCGTATATGAACAACAAAAGTGTGATCTTTTGTCTGTCGACTCGAAAATGACAAGTTTATGGTTTGCCTTTAAGATTTTATGTGAAAGCGAAATGTGAACTTTCATGTTGCTACGACTTTCCGCTTTTCAGACGTAAGAAAAAACGCGCGCGATGCAGAAAAAAGTGGTTTGTTGCATGAGTGATGACTACATAATAACAAAACGGAACTCTGATTTTCGCTATCTAATGATGAAGATTGAAGACCCGAATTGAGATCCGCTGTCTGTCAGTGTTAGCATTCATCAATGCATGACATCTGTCTGACCCGAAACCCGGGTCAACACGATAACAAGAGACAACAGTGAACGGTGAAAGACACGCAAGCGAAGGAAGTTGCTTGTTGACTGACCGGAACTTTGTGATGAATTGCTGACGTTCGACTTAACCGCCGCCGCTTATGAATAAGTAATCGGAGTAAACCAGAGTATGTGGACACGTATGTAGACAATAGATAATAATTTTAAAGAATTTAAAAATCACAATTGTTCAAAAATATGCACAGCACAGTATTCAACATGTTTCGTTGTTTCTGCCATGCATCACGTAAACACGATGATACTGCTAGCTAGAGACAGGTTCAATCGGCCGACTACGGTGGTCGATAAAATCAAACGACAAAACCTGGAGTTAAGTTTATTTGGACATATAGAACGTACGCGGAATTGGTGATGATAGAGATAACGGACGGAACAAAATCCAGTGGGAAAAGAGATCCGCCAAGTGATGAATGCTGAATCATATCAGAGACACTGGCGTGAATGAAGCCCACCGTCAGAGACTGACGACTCACCTTGAGTGACAGAGATATGCAGAGCAGCAGACAATATCGGATGCGATGCTGTCTGCTAAAGACTAGGCCTATATTAAACAAGTAATTTGAGCAAAGCTCATGAGACGCGCGACAGTCTTAGCAGTTCCTATTCGCAGGTTGTCTTGATTTAACTTTATCCATTTTGACGCAATTCACTCTTGAAATCTACGCCGCAGCCATAAATTGCAAAAAAACATTAAAACCCCTATTTTAGAAATTCAAGGTCATTCAAGGTCATTGATGTTTACACCAATAAAAAGCTTGTCACTATATTGCTTGTTATGATAATCAGCATGTCTCTGCCGATCTGCAACCGTTTTCAAGCTACACGAGCCAATAGCGGTAAAATAACTACTTGTAGATTCTTAAAAATGTACGTTCTATGCTAAAAAAATGTCATGCGCAAAATGTTCAAGTCTATCTTTAGCCATTTTGGCGCAATTCACTCTTAAAATGTGTGTCGCAACCAAAAATCGCAGAAAAATTCACTAAAACCCCTATTTTGAGGGTTCAAGGTCATTCAAAGTTATCGACGTTGACAGCAATAAAAAGCTTGTTACCAGTGCTTGTTATGATAAGCAGCATGTATGTACCTATCTGCAACCGTTTTCACATTATTCGAGCCAATAACGGCAAAATGACGTCTTTTCAAGGGGGTACCTCTCTATGACGCCCTCGTTCGAGGGGAACCCCTGCATCCAGTGGCACGAAATTTTGTCACGATAAACTAGAGACCTTGGGGCAGTCCACAGTGAAGATTTCGTGATCCCATCTTGCACCGTTTTGATACAGATCACGAGTGTGACAGACAGACGGACGGACAGACGGACAGACGGACAGACGCCCAGACGATGGCAAAGACGCGCGAAGCATTCTGCTGTCGCGCGTAAAAACAAATATAGCGTAATGCCGATGCTTTTCACGCATGACGATGCCATTAGGCTACTCAGACCGTTCGTTACTTTGGCTTCGGCTACTGACAGGTGACAACCGCTGACCTGGCTGCATGGCAAAGGTCAGTGCAACAGCTGACCTCGTTACTTAACGCCGAGAAGGACACAACAGATCAATTGCACCTAATTGCAGTCGTCGTATCTTATAGCCTACGTCGCAGACGGTGGTGATTATATTCGTCCACGTTCTGTACAACCACGACCACGACCACGATCTGCAAACACATGCCTTTTCTCACATTCGTTTAACTCCTAATTGGCATCGAATATTGATAGCAAAACGTTTTCTTAGAGTAATAACGACGCTTGGCTAATGCTGTTTTAACAGCTGATTGGATGGCAACCGATTTGAGAGAAATCATTTAATTTCAGCTTATTTCAAAATTTATGCTAGAATCTCACAGTAAAAATATATACAACTAGTCTTCTTTTACAAAGCTCTTGTACAGTGTCACTTTTTGCTTCAGAATGTGTTTTATATGACGTGAAGCAAGCATTAATTCATATTAGTCGTACACAACATTTTTCTATTTGATTTAAAATTTTTAAAAATGTCCGCTATTGCCATCTAAAATTTTTTACTAATTTAACAAATAAATTAATTAATTAATAGAGCAAAAAAATCTTAACGTGTCTGCGTCACTTATGAAATACGACGTTAGCATAATTATATTATCTATAATTATTTTAATAAACGGGGGAAAACGTCACGTTAAGCTCTCTTAAAACCGTGTCAGTTCGTTGTTGATTTGCTTGAAAAACTAAATGTCATCGATTGTGTATTTCCAGCAAACTGATGAATCTCGCGAGACATACATACGTTCTGTAGCAGCCTGCAGCCGGTGCGTTTGAGATTCCATTGATGTGTCCAGGGCAAGAGATAAACGTCAACCCTGTAATCCCTGAGCTCGCGACGTCATTGCGTGACTTATTTGGGCGAAACACGCCGTTGCATAGTCTTTTATGTGCAGTGACTTCTGTAAGATCATATACCATAGTTAGTATGTCGATCTACTTTACACTGACTGACACTTGAATTATTTTATCGTTGCTGCATCTAAACAAATCTTAGATCGAATACTTTCTTTTATTGGTTGAATTAATTTTATGGTTTGAGACATGGGGCGCGCTGTTGAACAGTAGAACTGTAGCAATAATTTTAACTTGGACAGCGGGCATGATTCCCAAAATCGTGTAAATTGATTACACTGCATTTAGTTCCTGAAATCAGCTTAGGCTATATTTTTTTTTATTTTTTATGTGCAAAAAAAATTACAAACATGTTTCTAAGTACGTGCGGAAAATTATTTTGTTCCTATGCTATATCTGCGTCATAGTTTATTTGAATTGAAACGTATTGCTAACGTATTGGTAACTGTATTAGATAACCTTACATTAAATTATGATTTGTAAATAATTCTGCAGTGGCACCCCATATGATTGGATAGATGAAATATACCAAAAGTTACTTGTTGAATTCTGGCGTGTTTTAGATCTTACTATTTTTGCTGATTTATGCATCAACTAACCGTCATATTTACTGTATTTTTGGACATCGCGGATGCGGGTAGTGAAAAAAATTTTTTTAAAAATTAATTAATAGTCAATAAAACTATGAATGTATAAATCTCAACGGCTTACTTTGTATGAAAATTGTATTATTTTATTAACCAACCGGTCTGTATGTCGCACATTAATCATTAAACTTAGACCGATATGAAATATTTGATTTTGTTAACTCTCACGTTGATTTCAGTACCGGTATTAGTACTGTATTGCAAGACGACTAGTGTCTAACGAACTTGTACGATTTCTTGGTTAGACCTAGGCATGTATCATTCCCGAGCAACGAAAACGGTACTCCTCGTAAGTCGTAACCGTTTAACTGATTATACATTTTACGCAACGCTAGACACGACACAAACGAGTCCAAATAATTATTCTGTGTAAGGGTATAATTATGGTGAAGACAAGACGTACATGTGTAAAGAATACTTTTCTGTTGGATTGGATCATGCCTACATGCAGACATCGCAGAGTAGGTGGGTGGGCGGGTTATGGGCACTGAGCAACCGGCTGTTGTCACGAAACCAGACAGTAACTGCGGCGGTCGTTGAAAGAAATACTGTCTTCAGTTTCACGCCGGATTACCCGCGCTCGCCATGCATCGTGCGGCTGACTATTAATATCGATGGCCGTGCGTCCAAACACAATGATGATGCGAGTTTTATGACGAGACGAAACGCAGCGGCAGTGCTACATTCTGCGTCGGCGTCCGCCTCATCGCGGATGAACGTCGCGTCCTGCGTCCTGGCAGCTGCTGCAGCCGCGCTGCTCGACATCCGGGATGTGTCGTCGCACGTGCTAACCGATTTCAGCACCCATACGTCGTTTTAGCCACTTAGCAGCACATTTTATCAGCTTAATAAAGCACAAACAAACGCCGACAAAAATTTGCGCGCTACGTTTTACATCAGAAATAGTCCTAACAGGTGACACAAAACTATTTACGCTAGAAGATAAAAATGCGCACTCTAACAGTGACAAAAATATTAAGACTCGATTGTATCAACTTTATTCGACGGTTGAGTATACGTAAAGCCTAAGTCGCTGATTTGAGTAGATTTTACGCAAAAAGCGCAAAAAGCGATCTGACAAGTTCCGTTAAATGGTTAAACCACGTTGGCGCCGAAGTCGGTTAGCATGTGCTGCGAATACGCATCCGGGACGCGATACATGAAACAGGCGGACCCACCAGTAGCCCACATGACATGCAGTACCTGGGTCATAGCAACGCCTCCTAGTGGCTACTTTATGCGTTAAATACTGATGACATCGACTAGTTCGACAGCAGAATAAATTAAACCTCTTAAGTATTGGTCTGTAAAAAGATAATAGCTTTGTGTGTCTAAAATTATGAAAACACAACATTTTTCGCCCGTATAGCAATGAAAAACAAAGTCATTTTAGTACTGTTGAACTGTTAGTCAGCCACGATTAAAAAATTGTGTACATTTACAGCACAACTAGAACTGCAAACAATCAGCTCAACAGTTAGTTCCAGGGGCGTCCACTCCATTGATAGGTGGAGGCAAACGCCTCCTGAAAAAAAAGTTAAAGGAAAATTTTAAAAATCGAAAATTGGTGGGAATATTTTTTTGGTGGCAAATTGCCTAAAACGCATGACACAAAATGCGACATTTCTGCATACTATAATGCTCCAATTTTTTTCTGCTCGTTTCGCTCGCAGATTATTTGTTGCCGTCTACTTTCAAGGCCGTATTTGAAGAAGTGTTAGCAGGTTAAACCCCCCTCCCTGAATTTTTACAGTTAATGTGACAATTCTCCATACACAACAGTTCAAAAAAACTTGTATCTCTACTTTTAAATTTATCTCACCGCACTTGTTTATTTAAACTGCATGCACTAAATTTGTTTAGTTGATTCTGAGGAAAATAATTTAAAATGTTGTTACCAGATGTCATATTTTAAGGCTGAAATGCAATGAATTTGATCTCGGCTGGGGCTCAGCCCAGACCTTGCTGGGAAGCTCACAGCACTCCCCCAGGCCCCTAGCTGGACTTGAAGGGTCTTACTTCTAAGGGAAGGAAATAGAAAGGAAGGGCGAAAGGTGAAAGGGTATAAAAGGAAAAAGCAAGGAAGGGAAGGGAAAAGAGGGAGGTGTAGAAAAAAGAAAAAGGGTGGGGGAAGATCAAACTTTTTTCAAAGCAAAAATTCTGGCTACACCCTTGCTTACTGTTAAAGTTGGGTGCTACGTCACCCTTGTCTGCCTATATTGTTTAAAGGGCACTAAAGTTGGTCGCTTAATGTGGAAAATAATTAAACTTTTGCCACCAGGTGTCATACTTTAAAGGCTAAAATCAACCAAGTTCTATTTTGGCTGGGGCCCCGCCCCAGACCACGTTGGGGGAGCTTACAGTGCTCCCCCAGACTCTCTAGCTGCATTCAAGAGGTTTTACTTCTAAGGGGAGGGAGAGGAGAAACTGGAAGGGAAAAGGACAGAAGGGAAGGGAAATGAGCGCGAAGGAAAGGGGGTTAATGGGAGAAAACGAGCAAAAGAGAAAGAGAAGGGGGGATAAAAAAGAAAAGGAGGAGCATCCAAGTTGAGGGGAAGGTTGTTTCCTGGTGCTGAGGAGGATGGACGCCCCTGCTCAGTACTAAGGTAGTAGTAATCTATATATGGCAGGTAAGTGCCAAATTAACGAGCAGCTGATGCGACCGTTACCAATTAGTGGTCACTAGCAAAGTACCCGCCCCACGGGCGGGTTACTTTGCTAGTGAAATGAATGCACGCAAGAGTTTAAGAGGAGTTGTACGCAGTACGTGGTATGCGGTCGTAATAACGTGCAGAGGGCGCCACTGATCCAATTGCCGCAGAAACTATGAAATTCATGGCCGGCCTTAAGGTCTTTGGCTGGGACCTTTAAGTGGCCATCATTCTCCAGATGTTGCCACGAAGTTGAGCAATGTACAGACGAAATTGACAGAATCAGCGGAGAAAGAAGATCCGGCAACTAAACCCCCGTCCCCTCAAGCTGCCCGTGAGGATAGGTAGGGGCATAGTGGGGGCACGTGCCTAATAAGGTGTTTACACGATCCAGCAAACGTCCAGCAATTTACGTGTATTTTGAATACGTGTATTTTGAATACGATCCAGCAAACTTCCAGCAAATGTATTCAAAATACACGTAAATTGCTGGACGTTTGCTGGATCGTGTAAACACCCCATAAGGCACAAGGACTCAAACGCCGCGTTCGAGGTTCGCGACCGTGCAACAGGGAAGGAGCTACAGGGGGCTGACAGACAGACAGACAGACAAACAAACAGACTTTCCGCGCATTATAGTAAGAAAAATAAATCCTGGGTTTTTCGTTCGATAATTTGAAAGCACGAAATAATTGGCGCATCAGCCACAAATAACTAAGTCCAAGCTGACCACATCACCTCGATGTCCTACATACGGTAGGCCACGGTGCAAAATTAACATCATTGTGCGTTATTATTTGGGAAACGAACGCGGCTGCATGTGCGAAATTATTCTATACTGTGGTACGTAAAACGAGGCTGCTTACTTTCAATGATAACTCGGTCTGAACTTTGTGCGACCTCGGATAAAGTCGTGCATACTTATAGTAAACGTTTTCCTCGGGGCAACATTGAGCATGCTTAAGCACAGTTGTGATAAAATTGTCTGGTGCACGCGAAGTATATGGTCTGCTGGAGCAAAAAAACAACCTGTTATGAATGACGTCATTGCTGGTTGACGGCATCGCCTGACCACTGATGTAGAAGGCGATTGCTTCGACCACATGACAGCGTCTATATAGCCTATAGCCGTGAACACACATGCACGTTATACGTTAAATAACTTCTCTTTTCATGTGACTGTTATTTTAAACACCGTATATACTCTACTTAGTTGAAACGAATTTTGAGTCTTGAGTTAGTTAACATGTAAAATGTTCTTAGTTCTGTTTTGTTTGTGTTCATATTCTCTGTTAGGTGGATTTTTTGACTGTTATGTCGCATTACGTCAAACGGCTAAAATTTGAAAGAATTATTGTCAGAAGTGAACAGTCATGTTTTATTGACCACCGTGTAATTTATCATGTCGCACACTAGCTACCGTGGCTGAAACAGTTGTGTGATGCATGAAAACGAGTGTGATTTGCGAAAACAGTAAGCTGGTAACGATCGAACACTGGCGGGGAAAGCAAAACGAATTAAAGACAAAATTCCATGTCTCTATACAAAAATATCGCTAATTAACGAATTGAAATTGTGTTGACGACAAGCAGTGTACGAGGAGAGACAACAACAAATATGATAGGCCTGTTGCTGCTTTGTCAGCATCTGACATGAGTGTTCTGGAAAGTGTTTTAGCGTGCTTTCATAAATATATTAGATCTTGGTCGCTTTTTAACAGAACATTATACATTTGTTATAGATGTTTCCGACCTGTGAACTAAACGTACTTGTTCTTATTGCAGTGCATTGTTAGTTTTAGTTCTGTTAGCAGTCCGGGAGAGATAATATTGAAAATATCATTGCGGCTAGCAGCAGCAGCAGAGTCAGCAGCAAGTGGATCCGCGTGACTCCACCAATAGTCAAGACCTGCAAAGCTGCAGAGCACGTCATTTCAAAGTTCGCGCGTAGGCCTACATCTGACGTTGTTGACGAGTTAACTTGATAACGGCGAGCAATAAGTGAGTATTTGTTAATTATGTTTAATAACTTTGTTTCGTATTCACAGTTTTTGAAGTAGATGATACTTACTGCGGTATATGTGAAGCATGCAGCACTTGATGGGTTTGTGCTCGCTGTTTTTTGGCATTTGTGTGTATGATTCGAACCGTTTCGAAAATATTTAATCAAGCGCCTTATCCTATAATTTAAGTAAGCTTACTGATAGTCTGTTACTGTCAGTTGGCCACCAGCGTTGCGGCTTTTGTAGCATACATGTTATCCTACACGCAATAGTCACAGAGACTAGCCTAAAACTCTTGAATGGAACTTTCTTGCATGAATTCGGGATTTTTCGAGTAATCGTAAATCGTACAAAAAATGCTAAAAATGAGAACTACAGGGCATTGACAGAAATTTTTCTCAGTGAAAAAGAGCACTTCACTAAACGCCGATATATTAGTTTCTTTTTCGATGGTGGATGCGCAGTCTATATTAGAGCGCGCATCAACGATCGGATCAAGTAATCGACTGGAAGGAAACCAATACTCATGGGATTCATCACTCCGTCGTAGGCTTACCTCGACTCACGTACGAGAGCTATCAAATTCTGCCCACTGTAATCGAATCAGCTTCTAATATAGTCTTTCGCTTGAATGCTTGACAGCTATAATGTGTTCCGAAAAGTGACCCTATTTTCGTATAATAACAAAAAATTTTGAGGCTTATTTTTTACAATAGCACCGTCAACACTGGTGACCTTAGCGCATAGCATACATAGGCCTATTACTGCTTACACCAAAACATTTACATTGTAGTAAAAGCTTCTTAAAAACACGTGCTGAAAATTGACCAGCGCTCAAACAACTGTTTGGCTGATAAATTACGGAATCACGGAGGTGATATGGCAATGCATTGCGAAGACTCAAAGATAGCTGCATATGTAGAGCGGCTGGTGATAAGTACAAAAACTATTCCAATCTTTAACAAGTGTCTGAAACGTGCAAAAACGCTGGGCACATTTAACGTTCATATGAAAGACGATGAGCACGCTCTCAATACTACTCCGTAGTAATTGTAAGTTGCTGAAAAAATGCAAAAAGAACAAAGAACGAAAAAATTTGCAAAATTTTGCTATAATAAAGTTACTCGATACGATTGACGATACCGCTAATTAAGCAACGAACAGTAGAACATTATACCGTATAGCGATTATGGAAGTAATGGTGAAATTCCTTAAATTTTGTAAGGAGTCACTTTTATGTGTAAAATCCGGTACAAAGCGAACGGCAATAGTAAATGTCGGCAGCTAGTTTTAGTCTCGGATAATGTAGTAACAGAAGAAGACCAGTTGACACAACTAGGACGTACAGGGTGGCCCAAAAAAACGGGGCCACTCTGTTATATAGCTTCTAACTTCAGAAATACTGCTTAGATCTACAC
>Ga0209671_1008708_pt1 | contig 10620 bp, 5 predicted proteins | sample WorMetHERISLAND2_2_FD_187401 | JGI IMG/M metagenome (GOLD analysis project Ga0209671, IMG submission 187401) | Marine gutless worms symbiont microbial communities from Max Planck institute for Marine Microbiology, Germany - Olavius geniculatus... | ecosystem: Host-associated > Annelida >...
CCTTTTGGGGTCACGTGACGTCATCGATCACGTGACTATCGGACTCGGCGTGGGCAATTTCCTATTGATGGTCAATGATGACCATGCGTCTATCGTGACGTACTCGATCACGTAACCGTTAGACTCGGCATATGTGGTTTCCTAATGGTGGTCCATTGAAACCATGCGTTCATCATGCACCCTTACGAAGATATTGGGCCCCAAAAATAAAGGGGTCACGAGTTTGACCTTTAGGGGTCACGTGACGTCATCGGTCACGTGACTATCAAACTCGGAGTTGGCACTTTCCTACTGGTGGTCAATGATGATAATGCGCCTATCTTGCACGGATACGGAGATACGGGGCTTCAAAGATTTTGGGGTCACGAGTTTGACCTTTTGGGGTTACGTGACGTCATCGGTTACGTGACCATTGGACTCGGCACATGTGATTTTCTATTGGTGATCCATTGGAACCAAGCGTCTATCTCGCACTGTTACAAAGATATCGGGCTCCAAAGATAATGGGGTCACAAGTTTGACCTTTTGGGGTCACGTGACGTCATCGGTCACGTAACCATTCGACTCGGCATATGTTGTTTCCTATTGGTGGTCCATTGGAACCATGCGTCTATCTTGCACCGTTACGAAGTTATAAAGCGTCAAAGTTGCATTTGCCCATGTTAAAGGCCAAAAGTTCAGTGCGCATGCGCCGTGTCACGTGACCTGTAGGCAGGGGGTCTAAAATGACCACATAGTTGGAATTCCCAAGTCCACATTGTTTATTCACTATACAACTTCTATGAGGCTGCGATGACGATTAAGGGCCGTTTGTAGGTGAAAATTTTATACATAGGCATGTTTTTAAAGGCCAAAACGTTGACTGCGCATGCCCCGTGTCACGTGACCTGTGGGTAAAGGGTTCAAAATGACCACATATTTAAAATTCCTGAGTTTATATTGCCTATTCACTATACAACTTTTATGGGCCTACGATGACGATTAGGGGTCGTTTATAGGTGAAATTTTTATACAGGAGCGTTTTTGGCCGAAATTTTGTCCGTTCTTTTGCCCAATTTTTGACTTTGGGGGAATTTTTCGGGGTTAGATATTACCTTCAAATTTTGGTTTTCAAAAAGTTTTGACCCTTGCGTGAGATCGCGTCGTTTGAGCCATCGTGCGTAAAAATCCGCCGACCGGTCTGACCTGTGGGTCGGTCACCAAAAAAGGTATATATACCATAGAAAAGTTTTCGTTATATTTCACCCATTTGCCGAGAAGCCCCCAATGGACGGATTTGCACGAAATTTTGCACGGGGGGTCGTATCACCGACTTAATCACCTGTTTTAAATTTTGTGTTGATCGGTTAAGGGGTTTTGGATCTGCGCGGGGTCGAATTTTGCCATTCTCCCTTTACTTAGCCGGTCGCCATTAACACAGGGCTGGCGCTACCGCGCAGCCTGTGATATCTGGGTCTGTGCTGTCACGCACAGCTGCCAACGCGGCATGTTTGTTCTTCATGCTATTATCATTTAGTACCGACACTTTAAGATTATCTTTTGCCAGTCTAGACTGACGGCCAGCAATTGACGTCGTATGGTCTGTAGATGAAGAGTTCAGACTCGACTGTGTACATTATGTCGAGTTATTGCCCATGTTGTCCCAAATTTTGTTTCCATTGCAACGAGGGTCAATTGGGGTAAAATTCGATTGGCAGCATTTGCTGGCGCATCTCCGAAACCTTCCCCCACCCTATAAACGCAAAAATTTCGCAGATATCTTTTACACAAGCCGAGTTATAGCCAATTTTGTCCCGAATTTGGTTGCCATGTCAACGGGGGTTCGGGGCAAATGCGATTGGCAGTGTCAAGCTGCGTTGTGTCTTGGTAAGATGTGGCCGAGATGTGTGTATGACACTTGTAGAAAATCGTGCTGTCGATTTATTTGTCGCGTCTGATTAAGCTTACTACAGATATTTCTCGCCGTGTGTGTTATAGTTTCTTGTCGAGTTAGTCGTCAATCATGTTTGTAGCACCACTGCCCTGGCATCGTAGGTGTGAGGCTAATGCTATGTGTAGATATCACTGTGTGTATGGCTGGTTGTACCTGTACTTGTAAGTACGCGAAGGTGGTAAGGCGAGTTCGACGTTACGTGATTGTGTTATTATAGACGCTGATGTTGTCCAATTATAGGTCGAGTTCTAAGCTTTGCGCCTTTGTATGTAGGACACTGATTGAAATAGCTGGATGCCATTGGGTAGTTCCAGCAGTAATTAGGTCACCGTGAGATACAGGCGCGAGTTGTTTTGAAGCAGTTTGATGTGAAATGTTGATCTGAACGCAGACCCGTGGGTCTTACGCGTTTTGTGGCATACGTGTTTGCCAAGGTTGTATAGCCTTCTTTTGTTGGCTTATGATAACGATAGGGCGCTTTGTGGCCCCTAGGTGTGGAGTGTTTGTATGGGAGGCGTTTAAGACCCCCATTATAGCGATATTCAAATAGGAGTGCTCGATAAACCCGATAGAGGAGACTAAAGGGGTAAGAGACTCCTGGGTGTACTAGTGGACGTGGTATGGTTTGAATTTGAGCCTGCTTCTTGCGGCTTAATATGTGAAATATTACTTGGATTGTTTTAATTGATTGACATTATATTAAGTTTCTCAACATTGTTATTGTTGATTAGCAGAGCTGATGTGATTATATCATATAACCTGACGAACTATTGTAAATGTACTGTATGATAACTTGTCTGAAACTATTGATTTGTAGATTTGACTGCTCGACATTACGAACTGTGTATCTATGTAATTATTTTGCTCTATTTTGCATTGCACGTATATGTTTGCACTTGTTGTAAATAGTTCGCTTTATTAAAACGTATTTTTGTGTATTTTTATTTTTTGAGTCCAGTTTCTGTAACATTAGGCCTAGTTCAGCTTTACACTAAGTTTGGCATAGGCCTAGGACTCAACCGTCACTAGGCAGACTCACAGGCAGCATTCAGTGGTTTATCCTTGAACCCCCTTCCTTCATAGGTGCAAAACTCTCGCAGATATCTCTTACACAGACCAAGTTATAGCCAATTTTGTCTCAAATTTCGTTGTCATGGCAACGGCGGTTAAATGGGGAAAATGCGATTGGCAGCATTTAGTGGCCCATTCCCGAAAACCCCCTATAAACACAAAAATCTTGCAGATGTCTATTATACAAGTTGAGTCATAGCCCATTTTCTCCAAATTTCGTTGTTGTGGCAAACAGGGAGGGTCTGGGGTAAAATTAAATAACACCGTTAGATTGACCATTCCCGTACGGCTCTAGTTTATACACAGCCAAAGTTATGACCGTTTATATAATTGTTTAATTTTCTCCATAGGCGCCATTGTATTTTTCGATTTTTTAACAAATACGTCAAATATTAAATTTTAATTTTTTAACCCCCAAAACGCACACCCTTTCCTGATACCGCATTGTTTGAACTATTGCGTGCAAAAATCCGCTGAGGAGTCTGACCTGTAGGTGCGTGGAAGAAAAAAAGTATATGGCTATAAAAATTTTTGCGTATATTTTACTTATTTGCCGAGAAGCCTTTCTTAAGCAGATTTATATGAAATTTTGCGTGAGGGGTCATCTAGCCGAGTTAATCAACCATGCTAAATTTTATCTTAATGGCGTCAGGGGTTTTGATTCTGTGCGGAGTCGAATTTTTGGCTTTCCCATAGGAAAGAGAAGTCGCCGTTAACACATGGCTTGAACTACTGTTCAGCCTGTGATACACAAATACGTGTAAGAACTTAACTATCAAATTTAAAGTATTTATATACTGTTGAATTACGCGACAAAATTTTTATGTCAAAAACTATTTTTGTTTTCTTAGTTTAAGACAAAAACACTACAGAATGGTGAGAAACTAAATAATAATAAATGTGCACTATGTCTGTCATTAGGCCTATAAGTTTCTCTGCCGTTGATTGACTTTTATTGGCAATGCAGCATCATCAGAGTTTTAGTTCATTGCATTGTCGTGCAATAATTTTGTACAAACTGGTGGTTTAAAAATAATCCAATTAATATGGTACATTTTTTGTAGGCTTAAGTGTTTTCCACAACAGCAATATAACACATAATACTTTAAATTATTAACAACGATTAGCAGTTCGTGGTATCAAAATTTTTGCGTACTTTGAGTTGTACTGAGTAAAGCGATTGAGTTGAGTTTTAATCTAAGGATGCTACTTTTTTGGTCGCAATGTGGCCGGAAAAAGCAGCACACTTGTTAAGTCATAAAATCAGCGTACAGAAATTATCTCTCGCCTGATGGCGCTAAGTCAAATACTAAGATGGCAAGACAGTGCGTAGGCGTATAGCCCTAGATTATGAAGTCGGCAGTGTACGGGTTAATGTGCGCTCTGACGCTAATTGCCGCTAATTGCCACCCCGCTGTGATATTAAGCAATAGTTCATACGGGCAAACGTTCGTAATGGCGAATGTCCGTGCGAGTCTGGCTTTGTGCTTAGTGGACTAATGTTGGACTAATGCTAAACATCGGTGCGAGCCATACAATAAACGTAGGCTATACTTATTACTTAACTGTGCAGACATGCAAAGAGAGTTGCAGCGGATATTTAAAACTATTTAAGTACTTAATACTTTTTTAAAAGTATTTAAATACCGCTTCAGATATCCGCCATTTACAAGTATTTAAATACTTGCCATTAAATACTGTCTAAGTATTTAAATATTATTTAAATATTTAAAGAATTTAAATGCTTTGCAACACTGATGCGCACTGTATCAAAATTAAGTCGCCAAATGACTGTTCGATAAATTCGATGATGCATTTACTGCAATATTTTCATCTATCATTATTGCCAACATAACATAGTCAGTGTATCTACATAATTCTCTCGTTTTATGGTATGTTGACAATATAGGGTTTGTGCGACACAAATTATACTAGCAGTTCGATATCTAAGAAAAACAAAAAAACTATTGCTAATTTTTGCTGTTATCTGGTTCATCTTATACCTCTCTGCCAGTCAGCACTACTGGAAAGATGCTATGAGTATTTCGGCGTGGACGCACAGCGACGCTGACCAATTTCCAGCATTATTTCCAAATTCCAAACGATTTTCTTCTGTGATCAGTAGCGTCGATACTGAGAGCTTTATTTTACGTTCAACAAAAGCTAAGTTGCTTATTGCCATTGGATGCGCGATTACATCGAGAAAAATCCGCAAAGTGTCCGAGAGCAACATTAAAGATAAGTTTAACTTTTTTTACGCGTTTCTTTCGACGTTTTGTAGCACGGCCGCTAAAGGCTTCATTTATAAGTTTTATTTGGCTTACGATTACAGTGATCGGGTGTTCGCAAATAAGCGGCTGCGTAATGCATTTCGGCTACACTTTTACAACGCAACCTTGTTTGGAGCCTGCAGAGATCGTGGCATTACCGTCACTAACTTGTTATTCGTAAAGTGCAATTACAATAATAAGCCAGCCTGGGCTCAGAACGAAGCAATGCTGGAGGCTTATATCGATCATGCCGATTATTTTTACCGCATCAACGACGACACGATGATGTTAACCGGCGGCTGGACGGAAGACTTTATTTCCACGCTAAACAACTATGATCCAGCACTTGTCGGTGTCGTTGGACCAAACCAACATGGCGGCAGCCGACGCGATCTTACGTACGACTTCGTACACCGGACACATGTTGACATCTTTGGATTTTACTATCCGCATGTGTTTACCGATTGGTATGCAGACACGTGGATCACACAAGTATACAGACCAAATAGGTCGACCAAAATCCGCCACTCGCACTTAAGACACACGCTTCGCTTTGGGCAGCGTTATCGTGTCCACGGTCACGTACGAGAACGTGTGCGCGATCAAGTGGATCATGACAAAGTAGTCATCAGCCAGTAAGTATTGGCAGTTGTGTAATTACAGTAGGCCGTCACACCCCCGGGCTACCACATAAACACTGTGTTTAAAAAAACACCCACTAGCGTGTGCTAGTATGGTTGTAAAAAATGTTCAAATTACCACAAAAATTTTTTAGGAAAATTTAAAAAAAACAGTTCTTCTAGTGAACAACTGAAGTACATTTTGTAACAGGTGACGTTATGCTGACGTCATATTTCCGTGTTTGTGAATCGTGGGTTTTACCGTTAAAGCCTAGGCAGACATTCGATAAAATGTTAAACACATCAATTTATCACTGTGTTGACTGAACAATAGATATGCTCATCCGTCACGCAGTTTTTCATTGTAAAATTTTATTGTTTTTATCTTGTTGGCTGAGGGCCAATTTCTGGATCTTTTAGTTAACTGATCAGTTAGTAAACCGTCTGTTAATTGTAATTTACTAGTTAAGTTTGTGCGCGTTGCTAAACAAAACCTTGACTGGCCGTTAGTTAACTGGATGGTAAACTATAGTTGCTTAGCAACGATGCGCACAGTTTGACCTACCACGATTTTGCCCTAACCTATCATGGTCTTATTCCGTCCTACATTACTTAGTTTACTCACTTCTTTTGTGTCTGCGGCACAGATCCCGCCTCCACCCACTGTACCGCCTCTACCATGGTGGACCGGGGATCTATCGGGCGTCACATCTCGTTTCCATAGATTCAGCGTCTTGCCGGCAGAAGACACTTGGTTACCCATAATGGGAAGAAGTTCTTGCCGGTAAGGTGTTCAGCAAGGATATTGTTTAACAGTCCGTCTGCACATCGAAAATAGTTTAGTCGTTTGCACATTCGGTCAAAAATGACCCAAACTCAGAGCATAATATCTTCCTTAATTATACACGTACATAAGAACTGATTTTACAGTTTATTAGCAAAATGCTACAAGAACTGTAGGCTGTTTAGCGCAAAACTTTTTGTTATAGTGTTGCTATTGTACATTATTTACACCCACTGTCAGCCTGAAACTCAAGCAGTCTCACGGTATTCAGAGCACCGCAACTGCCGGCGACCCGCTGTAAAACTCATTAGCGGTTCTGTCGACTCGGACGGCCCACCCGGGGTGCACGACGGACATGCGATCGCGCTGATAGACGTGATGTGAGGCTTGCACAGCAGGTCGACAAATGAACAAGTGCGAGGATGTCGGGTACAGTGTGTTGAGTGCAATGCCAGTGACGACCATCTCTGAAACCTTATAACTGAGTGATAGAATGTATACCGTTTGTTGCGGTGGGCATAAAGCACCTTGTCAGTCGCTGCAGACGGTAGTACGACGACGATCTTGGACGACTCAACAGACGACGATGAAATATATCGTGCAGATGATGAGCCGCAATGAAACATTTCCAGTGTCATCTGTTAGCATCCCACTCACGTCCCCAGCAGGTTGCTTTTCTGTAAGCGTGACGGTGAATTTATTGCCTATCAGTAGTGATATCTTTCCACGTACTAGACGCCGAGTCAATTACCACCTCCCGCGGTCCCGTTGCCACTGTTTCTAGGCTACACGGTGGTTTTACACGAAATAGGTTTAGAAAAAAAACAATTAAAAAATTTTTTTTAAGAATATCGTCGCTATTTTTTTACTGTTCGACATGGAACACATTTGACTACAATGTCGTGGAACCATTTGGCACAGTATTATTTAGAACTGCCGATATCGTCGCATTACTGACCGTGAGGTTATAAATGACCCCATGTGCAAAGCGACTGTTAACGCTAAGGACTCCTATATGTCTTGATCGAATTAGATGCTGTACTGTGATTGTTCCACGCGGGATCTTTTTTCGCCGTACTTTTTTACAGACAGCGGTCGGCCGGTATGTGGTAGTTGAAGTGTACGAACCTTGTCCGTTGGTGCTCTTAAAAATATGTTTTGTTTTGTGTGAAAAGACAATTTGTTTTAGTCTGGGTTTGTTTCAGTCACTTTATTACGCGATTTAGACCTATTTGTTCTAAGTAGCGGACAATTCCAGCCACTTCTAGTGCCTACTTATGACAGACTTATCGACAGACCTTACGATAGACGACAAAACTACAAAGATTCTACCTATGTGCACTTTTTCAGGGGTTTTTTGGGGCCAACCACGAACGCGATCGACGACGACGACCTATACGCGAGTGAACGCGCGACCTATGAAAAAGAAGGTTTTTAATATGCGCGTGGCAAGAATACAACGGTGGTTAAACTCATGCCGCGTTTCTTTGTCATGACCGACCCCAGACGAAAGGTAAGAATGTCTACGAATGGCGGAGCAGCATGCGCGATGGCGACTTCAATCCGTACTTACTTCGTTGGTGCTTACTCCTCAAGGGCCTTTCCAAGAATCGATCAGCAAAAGGGGCGATCTATTCGACCGTCAATGTTTAGTCACTTTGTTGGGTGAAGCGTATAACGAATACGTACTGCTTAAGTAGTTTTCCCAGCCAGCATCTGAGTGAACGGAAACGTACTGACTGAAGGATCCCTTCAAGCGATCAACCGTATCCGCGTTACTTGCCGCGCGCGGACAGAGGAAATTAAACACACCGATACGGTAGTCTGACCTCTACTGATCGACTAATTGCCCAACGTTCTCGGCTTTAGTAAGTTCACTAGGACTATTCTTAAAACCTCTTTCGTCAAGTCGGCTCAACGGACAGCGACAGGCTCTTCAAAGCCTCTTTTGACACAAAGACAATCGGAAGGTGAAAGGTAACCGATTGTTAATACTAGCCTGTTCTTATCTCTTATATCTCACTAATGACCTTTTCGCCAAACCTGTATTTTCCTATTTGATCCTATGTCCTTATTCTATGTTTTTGCTCCCTATCCTTAAAAACTCCTATACTACGAATCGGACGATACGAGAATGTACACTAGAAGATAAATGCAAGCAGGGTGCCGCAATATCTACCCTTTACAAAACCTGCATTCACAATCCAGCGGACACTCGACTACCTGACGTTATCCACCCACGGCGAGCGTAACTCGTAAGACACGCAGATGACGAATGGCGGAGTAGCATGCGCGATGGCGACTTCAATCCAAACTTACTTCGATTTACGTGATTTACGAGCTACCCTAAACTATCCCTTCTCAAACAAATAAAAAAGTGCCTTTTGGCTTGCTGTTACCGTGATAACAATTCAATGCTGGGTGACATTAATCGACGACCGAACGAAGGTCCTATGTTTTTGAGGGTCCTAGTTTTTAAAGCTAAAATACCTTGTATTTAGTCACTAGTGCCAAAAATTCTTTTACGGTCTTTAGATCACTAGGACATTTCTAGACCTTACTATTAAAACCTAAAGACGCATTAACGTCTCTTTTGTTCTTAATGCATAGGACACTTTCGCGTCCTATGTATGATGTTATATTTATACGTTTACCTTTAAGACCTCGGACATTCAAGTCTTTAGTTCAAGCTACTTATCTATTTTTAAGGGGAAAAATACCTTACTCGAACGGTCACACCAACAAGAAAGGTCTCCATTGTCTCAGATTATTTTTAGATCGGGTTTCCTGAGCACCTACTATATTCGGATACTCAGGCAGACCCAACATACATGATAGGTGTGCTCGTTATCCGACCGGGTTATCCGCATATCATGCGGATAACCCGGTCAGATCGAGTTAAGAATTATCCCCTTCGCTTTTTATACCCCTTTTAAAGCCGCGCATGCGCAGTGCGCACGTTTCTCAAAAACGTGGTTTGCACCAAACAAGTTTTTCCTATGTTTTAGCATTATGGACGCAGGCTGCTTTTTAGCTCCATTTGAAATGGCTTGGTCGATTGACAAGGCGATATTTTTGAAAGTATTAAGTTGTATTTTTAGTAATTGAAAGACGCGAAATTATTATTCATAAAAATATAAATGGAAATTTACTGAAAACTTTATGAACTTTATAACCGCAAAGAATTGTGGGTTTAATAACGAAAGTGTTCGGATCAGTTAACTTCGAGTGTGTGGGCTTCGATAAATACCCATTATTCTACGTTTAATTGCTAAAAATATAATATAGCTCAGATTATACGGACAATGTTTTTCGATAACTAGATGTCCTCACTTTTTTGGACATCGGGCCGTTTTTTTCGAAAAATGTTGAAATCTTATTTTTATCGATGTTTTTGGAGTGACTTCGACAGGTCCTAGCGTCAAAGATTGGAATTTTTCTGTGCCGGGAATTTCAGCTATGCTAAAGAAAATGTAACTTCGCAATCGAAATTTATGTATTTGTTTACATCCGGTCGGAAATTCGTACGAAAGTGCTATTAAAGTTACGCTAAGGAAATGTGACGCACCACGGTCTTTCGCGATCCTATTATAGTCTCCTGTCGTCCTATGTCACGGTTCTTACTGATTTTTGCTGTCACGGCACAACACCCGCATCTACCGTTACAGACCGTAGACCTATTAGGTGTCACATCTTGTTTCCATGAACTACGCTTTGTTTCGGCAGACATACGTTGACCCATGGTTGGGACCGGTATTCTTGCCTGTAAAGGTGTTAGCAAGGTCTTACTCTGTCCTAGAACTCCTTTTTGTCACGTTCGAGGAAGATACTGTTTTCTAGGTAATAGCAATTGTGGATGGACTTGGTTTAACCAAAGTGCTACTATAGTTTTTACAGGTTTACCACGGCACACGGACCTACGGGACAGTCCCACCTCCACCC
>Ga0209671_1008709_pt1 | contig 10620 bp, 9 predicted proteins | sample WorMetHERISLAND2_2_FD_187401 | JGI IMG/M metagenome (GOLD analysis project Ga0209671, IMG submission 187401) | Marine gutless worms symbiont microbial communities from Max Planck institute for Marine Microbiology, Germany - Olavius geniculatus... | ecosystem: Host-associated > Annelida >...
CAGTCACTCATTACAATATTACGAGTAAAGTAAATGAAATAACAGTCACGTCTTGTATTTCTTGGATTCGTATATCAAAAGCAGTTACTGTAAAAGAATATTACAGTTCTGAGAAATAGAAACAGTTCAAATCTTTCTCTTTTTGACAGGGCCATGAAGTCTCTTTCGGAGATCTTTTTGCTTCGCACCAATCGTGTCAAGTTTCTGTGATGTTTCCTGCAATTTCTCATTTCCTGCTTTTAACATTATTTGTGCCACTTTAACAGACTGCATGTTCTTCGATGCAATTGCCGCTGCCATTTTCGTACTTGCTGCATTTATCAGCTCTCTTGCTGTGTCTTGCTCACGCTTTTGTTCCTTTTCGGCTTTATCTTCTTCTGCCAGTTGCTTCAGTAGTGAATCCTTCTGCTCCTGCAGCTGTCTTTTATCCTCTTGTTTCTTTTCAAACTCAACTTTTCTCCGCAGTTCTGCTGCTCTTTTACTGTTTGTCCTTTCAGGTTGTTTATGTTTGCTTTATGCTTTTCAGAATCTCCGTGGGATAGAATTTGACCTAATCTCATGTTGGCAATGCTGAAGCTTCTATGACACACTTTGCAATATGCAGAATGTGGATCTAATTTAACATCTATGCACCAGTCTGATACAATATCTACATTTTTGTCTTTCACTTCTGAATTCAACCAGCTTTTGCTGATAAACGTTTTTCGGGGCATGATGTTCAACGATAAAATTCCAACATGAACAACTCCTTCAAAACTACGTTTACATAATGAAGAGAAACAAAAATTAGGAATGTACATAAAGTGAAACACTAAAGGTGAAACTGTACTGTAGGAAATAAAGTAAGCAAAAAACAGCAGATAAAAATATATCTACATATCGAATTTAACAGTACAGCAGTGCTGCTAGCAAAATATTAAACAATTTTACGGCAAAATGATGGCCAATATCAGGACATTTGTACTAAATGACTAAAATTTCAGGACAATTTTAAATTTCAGGACAATTTCAGGAAAACTTTGAAATTTCAGGAATTTCAGGACAACCGGGACACCTGTGGGAACGCAGTCTTTCTATAACAGTCCTAGAATCAGTGGGTTAAACGAAGCTCGACATAAGTAACGGATTTACGCACCGCATGTGAATTTTACTTTCTTAATTCGAAGTTAGATCCGTACGAAACAACAAAAAGGCCTACATATCGAAAACTAACCACTACTCACACTGCACCCTCTCCAGCAACAGAGATCTCTCCGAAAAACTACAAAGATGCAATCTTAAACACCAAGCGCGCTACAGATGCATGCTACAAGACTATAGGCTAAAGTACTACAGTGCCCAGTCCAGTACAGCCAGAGCCAAACTGACAGAAGTAAATGCAAATGTGCATGGTCGGTCAGCTGATAAGAAAGATATTTACACCAGCATCAGTCAGCCAGTCAGTCTGCTGCAGCAGCTGGTCAGCAATCGGCATGCCATCATGACCACGGCGATGCTATAAAACGCATCTCAAAAGTTCCATTTCACGGCGACTTATTCGCTTTACGGTTGCAGACGCTGGCTGGCTAACATTCTGCGGATGGTATAACAACGTTGCGTCTCAAGCAGAGTTCACTCTGATGTCGTCTCAGGCAGATTATTTTCTGGAAACGCTTTGTATTCGCTGATGTTTTTAACACTCACTGCGACTTGTCATGATTTCTTTTATCTACGATCGATGTACTGAACCATGCAGCTCGACAGCCAGTTGAGTCCAGCTCACTTCGTTTGCTATATGCAAGGATTTAGACAGCTCGAAATGGGACTGTACTTTTAATGCAATCAGAGTTCTTTTTTTTCTCTGCGCGCAAATAAAAGGTGTTCCTCCGATCTTGGACTGAACTTTTACTTACTTACTTACTTGGACATCCCTAGCTGGTCAAGGTCACGCCGGCTGAGGGGGCGGGGTGGAGGAGGGACGGCGTGTAACTCCTGACACTGACTGCATGTTCATTACTGCAGCATCAGCAGTAAAGCAATGAAACCCGGATACATAGCACGGATACGTGCTTCCACGAGTAAACTACACTATACAGTTGCTCAGCCGTGCAGCACGTCAGCTGCTAATGCTAGTCAGTCAGTCAGAAGAATAAAGCTCGCTGTTGGGTGTTCAGCGTATCCTCCGCCAATCAACACCAATGCATATATGCCAGTAGCTATAGACCCCTTTATTACTGCGTCAATAGGCCTACACGCTGTATTCCATGCAAACTAGACCCTTTATTTCTGCGTACAAAACAGACCTATCATAATCCTGATAATCATCATCATGAAGGACTTAGCGTGGTGTAAAATACTAAGCATTACCTCTAAGACCAATAACCACGCCGGAATCAGTACTGAGTCACGAAACTTAGCAGGTAAATAGGTCCGTGGTGTAGCTGTCAATTCCAGAAATGTGCAGCCTGCTGCCTTAATTTTTTGCACAAGATGACGTAAGGTGTAGCGCTGCATGGTTTATAAGCAACACAGTTATACTGGGAAACCCCCGTTAACTTACTGCAGCGCTGGTGATAATTAAACACAGAGGCTGGCAGCACAGCAGCAGCAGTATGTATACGCGGCTGCATCACCACTGCATCAAAGATCCACGGCTGCAGACTTGCCTTTGATTAACCTCCCCTATACTCGATGACGGACGGTCCTTCTGGATAGCATCTGACGGTAACTAAACTTTTTTTCCGGGGAAAAAGGAAGCAAGAGTTTATATTCACCTCCGAGCTTTTATTCGCCGACCTGTGGGATGCAGCACTAAGAAGGATCTGACGACATTTTTCAGCATTTCACGCGAACACATTCGTTCATCTTCTTCTGTCGGCAAAGCCGTGCTTAGGTAAAATAAAACATTTGTGCAATGTTCATTTTTATTAGACCGTGCACTGCAAAGTTTCACGGCGATCGGCCGGAGAAGCTCTGAGATCTTGCACAATCGCGCTGAAAAAGGAGAAATGAAAACATCAGCAGTAAAAGATAAGACCGCCGAGAACTATCGTCCAGGGCGGCCTAATTACGGTGTCAGACTGTCAGTTGAACGTAACTGTGGCGTGTAAACGAGAACTACAGTAGATAGCCTGGTATTGATCATGCACACGCCATCCACGGACTACTATAGAGCGATTATAGCCTATCAGCAGTACCAAGTGCTAGTATAGAAGTCCATGCGCCAGCCATGAAGCCCGACGTCTGGTTAATATAGACCAGACAGACTGACGGACGGACGGACGCCCCTGCACAGCGGACCAGGAAACTGACAAGCGCGAACTCACACCTATACCGGCACCCTGCTATCACGTTACGTACATGGCTGATAGACCTCAGTCATTACAACTTGCATACAACCACACACACGCGGGCACGCGAGATATTATACAGGACAGGAACATGGCTATACCAAATAGCATTAATATAGCATTAATATTTACGTTATTTGGCTATATACGCTCCATCTGGCCCCCACGGCGTACCCAGGACAAAAAAATGACAGACAGTCAATAACGACCAAAGAATCAAGTTAACCTAAAGCTGGAAAATCCTACGTAGAGTCGCTCAGTCTGTGTCACAGACTGAGCCCAGCAAAAACTGGTTGAACCTGAATCATAAAGACTGGTGGCGTGGATGGATGGTAGATGGGCCAGGGAAACGATTGATACAGAAACTAATGTGCAAAAGTAATCGACCATATACACATTATTGCTCTTGTTGCTAAGCCGCTAAGCCATGCAAATGAATGGCACGCTATTACAGACATGACGTCGCTAAGCCACGCCGGCGCCGTGACGTCACGTGATGACGTCACGTGATGTAATGACGTCATCAAAACGCAGCGCAGTCTCACGTCACTCTTACATCATGCTGCACGCTGAGGGAAGTCTATCCTCAACAGGCAAGCCGGCCGCTATCCCTCTTCTTTCTCCTGCTATCTTCCCCTTTTCCACCTCTTCCTTCCCGCGTCCGCTCCCCTTTTCCACCTTCCATGGCATTTTAACCTTGCCCCGCTCCTCACTCCTTCCCTCCATCCCCATTCTGCTTCGAAGGAACCCCTTCAAACCAGCTTTAAGGGCTCTGGAGGAACACTGTAAGCTCCGTATATGCAGTGGTTGACTGAAGTCGGTTTTGAACTTCTGATGTGAACTGTAGAAGTGCACGGACAGACGGCAGAACTTCCGAACCAACGTGACAGGCAGACAAATGAAAAAAACACTGATGTAATTGACTCTCGTGGTATTACCGGACATGTCAAATTAACCATACACGATCCTCATCAACCTGCTCGCGAAAAACGGATGCATCTTGTACTGACAGTGATTTTTAAATTGTGAGATTGTATAAAGTGAAAAAAAACAAGATATTACGCGAGTTGTTGATACTAACCCTGGGCTGTGAAACATGGCGGCGGCGTGCTCAGCTGGAATGGCAAACGCGACTAAAGCCATCAGATGACGTCATCGTCGCTGCAGCTGCAGTAGCATCAACTACGTTACGTTAGGTCACGATGCAAACGGCAGGTAAACAGACGACGTTCAGCTGGTTGCTGGTCGTAGTGGTAGCGATGTGGCAGTCTGCTTGCGATCAACAGCCGCCGATTTCAAACTGTCTGTCAAACGCAGAACACACAACTTAATCGATCGTCGGTCGTCTTTCCCGTTTAATACGTTATTAGTTTGCCATCCTACTCCCCTGAGAATCATCGTAACGATGCAGGCCTTCAACTCTTTAATTCTGGAAAATAGCTACAAGATCTTACTGATGCGGAAGTCGCCGAAACAGGCCAGCAAAGACCAATAACTCGGTGATCTTACTACAGTTACTTAATCGCACTCCGCACATCATAAAGTATCACGAAATGAGCCATAATAGGCGGGGCGCTTTGTGAACTTGTGACACGGAACGACTCCAACGACTCTGTGTGAATACTGAGTAAAAAGTGGCACTGTGTATACAGCAAGCATGACGACGGCGTCAGTATAACACAACGACACGAGACATTGTTGTAATACTGAAGCATCAAAGTCCCAGGCAAACAGCCGCCATAAACAGAATAATACTATATAATAGACAGTCTGTACTCTCTGTAGCCTGCAGCCCAGACACTCACATTGCTCAGCTGAAACTATGCACGCATATAATTACTGACGACATGCAACACTGATATATCTCAGATCAGAGTTCACTTAGGCCTAATGCCGACACAGCATATAGCAATGGAAAAGTCCTTCCCCAGCCATAAAGCTCATAGAGCGGCGCTGATCTCCATTTTTAACCCTCAGCCAGACACCAGTTTCCACTGCGAGACCACGAGCTAGTGCATCGCGCGGTGTGCCTGTTGGCGTCCCAGCTTTCGCTGGGAGTCATTGCACCTATCCACGGAGGGATGGCCAGGCTGAGTTGACCTGGGTAACTGGTGGTTACATTCGATATGGTTTACTCGCCTGCCGACGGTCACCATCCAAGTCCTAACCGGGCCCGGCGTTGATTAACTTCGTTGATGCGACCAACTAAGCCAAAATTAGGGGCTTACAGCATTACAATCACAATTTTGCCAAGACAGCCAACAGTCAATAGTATATAATTTTCTGTGTACAATTTAGTTGCAGATAATGGGTCCCACAAAGATATGCCGTGATCCAATGCTGTTATAATACTGCGTCAGAGCGTCGCGCAACAATAGGCCGGAAGTCACTAAGTAAGTAGGTACGTGACGGCAGGATATAGCTGTCTGGCTGGCTGTCAGCTGCAGCTCAACCATTAGCTCAGTCAACTCAACCGGCACACGTACAATACTACAGCTCACCAGATGATATAGCCTATAGGTCAACCTGTCGCAAAGACACCGCGCGATGCTATCGATTAAAATCATTTTGTTTTTCCATGCAAGAAGACAACAAACTACTGGCGTTTCACTGCTTTATGGCCTGCTAATTCACTGCAGGAACGCTCATGTGACCCGAGCCAATACAGTATTGACGATCAGGACCGATTAGATGGCATTTAAGAACTCAGCCAACTGCATTACAGACGATGCAGACACATACTGAACTGAACTGGCTGCAAGCAGAGAGAGTGAGACGAGTGGCATACGACATGCGACGGCCGAGGCGAGCACAAGCAGCAATTATCATTACTGTCAGAGTGCAACGCATGGTCAGTCATTGCATGCTGACCAAGCGCACTCAACCGCCGCCGCCGGCTGGCCACTATCCACCTTCCCCTCGACGCAGTTAGACCTGTCTGATGCCACAGCGCTGGGGAATTTCACTCAACACTGGACGTCGACACATTGGGGTACATGCAAGCGATGGTTACTTACGGACACCGCTAGCGAGGAAACGACGAGCTCGGAGTAAAAGTAGGTCCTGTTACCAGGCTGAAGACTTGACTTGTAGGCCTTATTAACCTCGCCGGATAAAAGGACCGAAAAAAGCATGAACTCCCAGGCAATGGACATAGCTGTCTACGGAAAATATTCTTTAAGGCTGTGTTTACCGTGCGCCTAGCTAGCGTTCAGCATGACCAGTGAGTCGAAGCAGTGGTCAATTGTACTCCGTGCTCCGCGTCATTATCATACTGGCAATGGCCGAGCAAACTAGCGACGCACCACGGGTCACACTGCCAGCCAGCCAGCTACAGCTACCGCCACTGACCACCCTGCCCCCTCCCCCATCACCAATGACCTCTCCCATCTAACCCTTCCCTCCCACGGGGGCGGAAGTTCCCCCAGGGTCAGAATCAATACTCGTAGTAGCGGCGCTAGTACCCAACAGTGCTGAGCCTCGCTGATGTGTAAAACGCCGCGCGGGCGGGCGAGCAGTGGGGCACAGCAGAGCGTCGACAGTACACGGAGGTGGATAGAATAGAAATCCATTAACCCGGCAATATATAGACCACCCAGTCCAATACCCCGGCTCCAGGCTGCAGAGCTCTAGTCTAGTCAGCCGTGCCCGAGCCGCTAAATAACGACACCCCGCACGCATGCAACGCAACGCCAGTTCACCGATATTAACCTCACGATCAGCGCATGCAGCCATGGCAGACAACCGGTCACCACGATATGCTGTCCGCTTTCACAGGCTGTCAGCACTGCTTGCAATGCAGACGCGACCCTAGCTTAGCTACGGCTGAAACGTCTTTCTGTGCGTTCCGTCACACGCCTGTATCGTCTCAGAATTGACTGGCGACGCTTTATGCCAGTCCTAAAAGTCAGGCATATTAGCTTGATCACAGCTTCTTCATTGGCTTTTCCTGGCATAATTTCTTGTATCGCCAGCTGCTCGCACGGCCGTCGTGAACCGCCAATGGAGGTGATAATCACCATCTCTTTTCCCATTCTCCCCTTCTTTTTTGGCCGAGGTTGAGTCTTTGTGAATGTTTGGATGGCTGCTGCTGCTGCTGGTGCCATTCCTCGTCGTTATAGGTTAGACTGGTCAGGAGTCTTCAACTTATTGAACTTGTTGAAGTTTGACCATACTCCGAAGAAGAAGGACTGATGTCGAGCGGTATTCGGCATTCACGCTGCATGCTGAATCGACTGTCTCGCTGGTCCGTTGATTTCGTTCGCAAGCTTCGATCGCATTCGGACGTCTTCACGGTCAACTCCGCGAAAAGCCTCTGCCTCAAAATCTGTAGGCCTGAAACAGAAATTCGAAAAGGTTCAGTGGGACATCTCAATCGAGGTGTCTAAGTGGTAAACTGTGGTTATCAACAGGTCGCTTTTTACCAATCCGACTTGACCACAATGCACATAGTCAATTACTGGACAATGCTACTGCTTTCACTCTACTAGCACTATAATTACGCTATGTGAATAATTGTGGGTTAACAGTAATAGTGAACTGCACCCGTCGCCAATTCAGCTCTAGGTCACTAAGTGCACACATGCTAATCAAAGCTGTTATTACTAATTTAGGCTACAGCCTGCCAGCCTGGATTCCGTGAAATGCGAAAGCATTCACAACGACATCAACAACGTAGTCACTTAAGCCCAAATTCCATTACGCCGACTTTCACCGAAACTTCCACGCGGGGAAAGTCGTGGACACAAATCATGAAAGTCGCGGACACAAACCATCTAGACATGTCGAGATGTTTGCGACAAAGTCCGTGACAAGTCCGCGACAAACCCGTTTGTGTCGCTCTAATGGAATTTAGTCCATACAAAGCACGGGGAAAGTCGGCGGACTTTCATGATTTGTGTCCGCAAAGTAAAGTCAACGTAATCGAATTTGGGCTTTACCACGCGCACAGACATTATTCAACGGAAACGAATATTTACTGCGGCAAGTACATTCGTGCTATAAGAGTACTTGTTCTTTCTACTTTGAAGATGGCTTAGTTTGTGGCATGATGCTCATAAAACGACTAGCAAAAATCTGTCGGCCCAGCGCCGACACATTGTGTGGCCGTCCGCCTCAGCTGTGCTGTCTAAAGATTAAAAAAAACTGCTTGATCTGGTTCAAACTGCAAATTACGTAGCTGTAGCATTAAGCTGCGTATCACGAAAAGACAGGCGCAACCCCCAATACGCCTCTGACGTAAGCTTAAAATGCTGACGATGGAGCATCATCACTAGAGAGGTGTATTATAGTGGATTCCCGGACAAAAGGCCACTGGACAAAAGGCCACCGGATAAAAGGCCACAATTATAGATGTTGACTCAGTATAACTAACTGCTGCCTGGAAGACTCGTTTTCAGGAACCGTAAAGCATTTCCATAAATTCGAAAGGGGTCCTTCTGAACGACGGCGCTAAATGAGAGGGGGGTAGGAAAAATTTGCGATTTTTAGCCAATAAGTAGCTGTATCTTAATAAGGGTGCGAGATAGAGCCTAGGTTACTATTAATCACTAATACAAAGTCGTAAACTGGCTCTCGATTGCTACTGAATTCAATGATTTTGGATGACCTTGAACGCCAAAATAGGGGTTGTTATGGATTTTTTGGCAATTTTGGGCTACGAGACATATTTCTAGAGCCCACTGCGCCGAATTCACTACAGATAGACCAAGACAATCTGCATAATATAGAATTTTTAGCATTAAACGTAAATTTAAACAGTATAAGCCCGACCTTCTAAATTACATTTTTCGGTTTCAAATGATAATCGTTCACTATGCCGTTTTTGCTATTTTGAGTGTACTCAACAATAACAATTAGGCAATAATTCTTCATTGTCTCAGTAATTGCTCACTACTCGAGAAAATGGTAAACCGGCGGTAAGCTATACCAATGAAACGTAGGCCTACTGATTACTAATAAACGTGACATAACTAACATTAACATATTTGCACAACTTATTGAACTGTTCTTGTGTAATTTTTCATCGTCATGTTTGCCGTATTAATTTCATCATTGTCACTCGTGCGTTAGTGGTTATTTTTTCCAACATTATTAGTATACACAGCATTACAACATCGTTATTGATTTACAAGCACAATAAACGCCAAAGTCCAATGTCATATAAAACAACATTAAAAAAGTATCAACCTTAGTGAAAATATTAAACATAAATTAGCTCAACAAAAAAACTGAACTACAAACCTATTACATAATTTTGTTAAATACGTTTTGGTGAATAAGTGGCCTTCTGTCCGTACACCATTATAGAAAAACCCATCACAGAGCTGATCAATACTGTACTATGCTTTGACAAAAACAACCTCCAAGGCTTGAGCATGGATTCCTATAGGCCTACAGCACTGTGATGGTGCGGTGACGGCCCGCCATAGCCAGGGGCCGCCATAGCCACAATCCCACAATCGATGGTACAAATGGCTAGCTCCAGCACATTTTCCTATAGGCTACTAGGGTTAGGGTTAGGGTTAGGGCTAGTGGGGTCCTAACCCTAACCGTAACCCTAATGATGGTGGCCCCTGGCTACGGCTATGGCATTGTGGCTACGGCGGCCCTTGGCTATGGCGGACCACAATCGATGGTGCATGGGCGAAGCAGTCAAGACTTGGAAGAGTGGACTGCTGTTCACTGCATCTCAATACATTCCAATGCAACACAATCCTGCGATCATTCAACCAAACGTAACCACTGCAGACAGCAGCTGCTACTGCAGGCAACAGCGTGGCTACCATACAGTCCACTGTTAGATTACAGCTGCTTTGATACATGAATAAGTTGTGTGGCCCTCGAGCTAGCCTGCCTCTACTATAAATACACCACCTGGAAGGCTGGAAGCGGCCACGTAGGCTACTACCGATATGTGATGGACTTTGTGGCACCCACAAGCATAAAACTATGGCAAAACTATACAAACCAGGCACACGTGTAGCCAGGTAACACGCCATCAAAAGCTCATCTCGCAACTTCCTACATGTACCTCTAGCCTACAACTGCCTGCACTGGCTGTTTTTGTCAAATCCAAATTACGAGAAATCTTTACTTGTTTTACAGGATTCCGATTTCACAGTGCTTATGGCATGGCAGTGACACTACGGCCCCGGCCGGGGGGGGGGGCTCACATATGCTAAGGGGCCTCACGCTAGGTGCGAAAAAAAGTTCTAGTTTTAAAAAATATATTCAAAATATAAAATGAATAAACACGTGGAAAGTTTACCCAAAGAGGACAAGTCTATTA
>Ga0209671_1008710_pt1 | contig 10619 bp, 4 predicted proteins | sample WorMetHERISLAND2_2_FD_187401 | JGI IMG/M metagenome (GOLD analysis project Ga0209671, IMG submission 187401) | Marine gutless worms symbiont microbial communities from Max Planck institute for Marine Microbiology, Germany - Olavius geniculatus... | ecosystem: Host-associated > Annelida >...
ACATCTCTTACACAAGTCGAGTTATAGCCAATTTTTTCCCAAATTTCGTTGCCGTGGCAACGGGGGTCGGTCGGGGGAAATGCGATTGCCAGCATTCGATGGCTCATCCCCGAAAACCCCTATAGGCGCAAACTCTTGCAAAAATCTCTTACGCAAGCCGAGTTATAGCCACTTTTGTTCCAAATTTCGTTGCAATGGCAACGGGGGTTAACCGGGGGTGAATATAAATGTCACCGTTAATTAGGCCGACTCCGAAAACTGTATCCTAAAACCAATAATTACAACTCTATTTTGCACACAACGGAAGTTGTTACTAAGGAATTTCTAAATTTTTCCTATAGGCGCCATTGTAATTTTTTTCGAGTTTTTCGAATAAATAAGTCACAAATTAAATTTTTATTTTGTAACATTAAAAAACACTTCCTTGCGCAAAACCGCGTCATTTGATGTATTAAGCGTAAAAATCGTAGGCGAGTTAAAGAACCAAAAAAATTGTAGTAAATTTCGAACAGGAGGGGTGTATATTTCACCTATATGGGGAGCAAAAACCCTGGGCGGATTGAGCCCAATTTTTTTTGGTGGTAGAAGTCCACGACATAATCACGCCATTCAAACTTGGTGACGATCGGTTTTTGGTTGGCTAAGGGTCAAAGTTTGCCTTTTCCCATAGACTTTGAAGGTCGTTTTTACGACACTCACACTATCGTGTGAGGTGTGATGTACAATAGAAATGCAACAAGACATAACTAAGTTCAAACTAAACCGAAATTTTTTAAGGTTTGAAACTTTGAATGCAATTTTGTTTTGGTTTTGCTTTATTTTTTGCAGCACATTTAAGTACCTTAAATCACGGCGAAGCGGAATACGGCTGACTACGCGTATTTTTATTACGTTAGTAGGTCTCACTAGGTGGCTAGTTGAGCAGGGCAGCGGATACGGCCAGGCTATAAGCACCTGTTGAGAATAAAGTTAGCTGATTGATTACCGGCTTAAGCACTCACTTCAGATTCTTTTAAACTAAGCGTTTGCTTAATCGATCTTTTGCGGCTATGGCAAATTTTCAAAACATTGCTTTTGGTAGAAGACGTGGCTGATTAAAGTTACAGTATTCAAATCTCAGTGATCTAGCACGAATTATGATAATGTGTTTAATGACTATTCCGGGTTCGCTTATACGTGTACGTCTATTTGCAACATAATTCATCGTTCGGCACGTGGTGCCGCCAAGTAAGTGACGACATTATTTTGAAATGTCGAGTGTATTACGTTTGTCTTTGTCTTTGCTTATTATACGTTTATTAACTCGTCGATCGCAAAAAATCTTAGCGATGACGTGAATGACGCGAAATAAGCATCGCATTGGAGACTGGACTTAATTTAAAGCAATGTTTTTTTTGTAATTTTTACTATTAACTTTCACGTACCGTTTTAAGTCAGTAGTTTTACGTACGGTAAGCGAAACATTTCTGGAAGGTTGCACTTAAAACGGGAGATCTGTAATTTGCCTCGGGTTTCCAATTACAGTCACAGTAAATGCCGCGGTGCGCTTTAGCGTTCGTTATAGGAACTTTGTAGGCTATTAGATACAAAGCTGCCAGTTAAATCTCTATATATTTAAATCGTAGTTACGGGAAAAAACTTTTTTTCACACGTTTATTTTTCCATGTAACCACGGCCTTCAGATTGTAAAGAACGACAAAAATACTGAACCAAAATGAAGTAAACTGAAATCTTAGTTCAGTTATGCATATTTCTCTTGCTTTGTACACTGCAGGCTTTTATAGGCCTACGTTTTACTGATTGTTGTAGCTTTTAGGAAATAAAGTCTTAATAACAATGAATAAATAAAAGATGAAGCCAGTGGTCGGTTTCTGCGAAGTGTTGAGAGGAGTACAGGCAATCTTCGCTCGTCTTTTGTTCCTCGTGCACTCGGTGTTTGCTATCTGGGGAGCGACTTGTGTTACCGGTCGCAGTGATCTTTGGGTTCTCACTGTACTTTGCGGACTTTTCATACTCGAGACCATTTACAGCATTCTCAAGCGCCGCGGCCGCGAACCGAAATGGTAAGTCTATCTGGATAAAAACATAACATTACCAAAATGTGGTTATTTTTATGAAGTACGGAATACAGCCCATGTCTGTCCCCTTCTCTGCGTCCCGACATCATAAAATATAGTTTACCGTAACCTGTATCGTTATTCATCTATATCCTCGGTGGAATTGACTTCAATTGAGTAACGTAGTATTTATTTACATGGTCGTAAAGCTCTCAAGACTTATCTGTTTCCGAAACTCTAAACATTGTCATGCACTATCGGTCTTCATTGCTGTAGATAGGACACTATAAATAGCATTTGCGATTACGATTACGATGGCACATAATCAATCTGGTGCTGTGTACAAGGTTCAGTCCGTGCGTGTTTATTTACCTGCTCGCTGTGGTGCCGTCCATCTGGCTGCTGCATCTCGACTATCTCGACTGTACTGCCGCCACGTCCACATCCTTTGAAGACGTCGAATTCACTGACCGTGGTAGAGACTGTACTCGTCTTACCAACATCAACTTTACTGTCTGCGTCAGTTCATATACTGGATGCTATATTAAACAGTCATTATCATCGTCGTTATCTAGAATCAATCATCAGTCAATTAAGCATTTAATTTTAAGATAGGCCCTAGTACAATTGGCAGTAGGCCTACACTGAAGCAGTAATGTGACGGAAACAACCAGCCAAAATGCGCTTATGGTTGGCCTAAGTAAAATCTAATACACTGTATGTAGGTTTATAGGATAACATTATACACAGAACGCTGAAAAAATGACAAAATAACACTAGTACACTAAAAACACCAAAACACTTGAGAAAAAAAAATTAACACGCCGAATAGCACGCTTAAAACTAAAGACATCGTCGTCATGTTCGTTTATTAATATGTTTATTAATATTAATATGCTTGTTTACTAATACATCCTACACGAGATTAGCCCGTTAATGGCCAGCGTTTTTGACGGTAGGCCTAAATCTATATGATAATTGAGAGTTACCAGCGGAGTTGACTCCCAAACGGCACTACGTACGGCGGTAAAATTTTGCAAGCAGACCCATGTCGTACGTTGCCGTGCTATAGGCTAGGTCAGATATCGCTAAAGGGTCGTCCGTTTAAAAAAATTTCCCTTTTTCTAAAATTTTGCAGCCACATTTCATAAGCCGCAGCAGATCTGTGACGTCATATAAACGTCGTCACCATGGTGACGCATCATCAGCGCTGCAGCGCATACATCACATCTACGGGAAGGCACAATGGACGACCAATTTCACGTCGCCAACTCGCTGTAGACAGGACGAGCAAGCCTAGAAACATTTCGGAACACTGTGCTATAGTTTCACACATTTTTCGTGTAAATTGACAGTTCACAATCTGACTTTTAAAATATATTGCTCTCTTTGGTCAGCAATGCGAAAACAAAAGAAAAGTGATCTGTCGCAAAAGAGCTTTTCTGCTAGACGCTCTTCTGCTAAACGACAGAAAGCAGCCGAAAATGCGCACACCGACGCAGCTGATCGTTCGCGACGCCGTTGATCGAAAACGTTACTACGTCCAGCATTCTGTTATGCGCGCGACCAAGACTACTCAGCAGACCACACACTTTTTATCGGGTCCATGTCTGTCAAATGTCAACATTGCCATGCACGAAAGTTTCAGCAAGAGCCACCTGGAACGTGTTGTGCTAACGGTAAGGTTGTTCTGCCGCCACTGCCTGCAGCACCCGAGCCGTTAGCATCACTGCTCGCTGGAACGCACGACGATTCGAAGGATTTTCTGACGAAACGTCATGAGGATAAGATGACGTCACTCGGCGCCACTCGAAAGTGCAGTGACGAAGGCTGGATGCCGACGTTCAAGGTGCATGGACAGGTCTATCATTTCACCGGATCACTGCTGCCATGCATAGTACTGTGTGCAAATAGAATAGACCTATTGCTATCACAGCAATGGCAGTACACGTTTCATTCGCGTTCATTTACACAAAGTAAAACATTTTGAAACACAATTGCGTTTTCGCATGTAAAAAAGATCGAGCTGTGGCGGCCCGAAGGGCCGAAGATGAAGGCCGCAGGCCGATAATATGGCAAAGATCGGGCGGACAGGGAGCGTAGCGACATAACGACCTGTCCGCTTGCCATAAAATAATTCGGGCGCTTATGGGTTAAGTGTAAAAAAATAAAATAATAACAAAATTTATTGAGCAAATCCGAAAACGCTATAAAACAGACACACAATGACTAAAGCATAAATGATAGTTAATACGTGTCCTTGTGATTGTATAACATGCGTGCAATGAAATTACGATCAGTTAAGTATGACGTTTTGGTGATTAATGACGTGTCTTGAAACGGTGCAAAATTAGTCTAAAATCCAGATTAGATTTTGTGTCCGATCTTTAAGACTTCGTCGACTTTACTCTTGCGTGACCTTAGTTGTTTCATAAAAGCGTATCTGTCATAATTGTAAATAGACACAGTAAACACAAGTAAGTTAATAACTAAGTGAGTAAATTTACAGAGCGCACAATGACGACAAGATTCCCGCTAAGAAACATTGTTGATGTTTTTTTGTCAGTTTATTGCAATATCAGTTTGCGAAATTATTTCCCAGTGCAGCTAAGGCTCTGTTAGCTCAAACTGAGTTAAGTGGGTGGCTCTATAATGGTTGTGTGGCTACTCGGCTACTTTGCTGCTCGTAAGTAGCGGGACTTGTTACAAATCATTCGCCAAGCGATATCACAAAAAATAAGAATTTTTTGATGCACAGTTGATAATAGCACAGTGCATGTAAAAGACACAGAAAGCACACCGCAACTAAATATTTAGGAATCTTTCTATGTGTCAAGACTTTTAATATAGCATGTAAATTATAAATAATGATTCACGTATACAAATTGGCAAAATTACTGGCTTATTTATTTGTTACAATAATATTAAACAAAACTGTGAAATTCTGCTCAAAATAAGACACAACCCGCTGGTATATCCATCCGCAGTGTCATGCACACAATAACGCACAAAAACCATGTGACCTTGACCTTTGGCCTATGACTTTATAATTCAGTAAGATTCTGGAAGTTGACAAGATACATGTTTATGCAAAATTTCATTAAATGAAATGCAACGGTTTATGAGTTATCGTGTTAACAGAAAACAAGTAATTTGAGCAATGCTCATGTGACGCGCAACAGCATCGATGCTACCATCTGAGTAATCAGTGTACATCGTGCAACACAATGATAATGCTTTTTAAAATGGTACCCAAATTTGAGGCTTTTGTACAAAAAAACTTCTTAAACCTATAAAATCGAAGCTCAAAGGGTTAAAATCTAGCGTACGTTTTTTGCTAAAATTTTATATTTCCAGTAATTTCAGCTTAATTCACTGTTAGAATCTGCGTTCAGCTTAAAATAGCCAAAAAAATTATTAAAAACGAATTTTTTAAAATTTAAGGTCTTTACAGGTCAGTGCTTGTCTGTGTAAGTCTCAGACTATTTGCAACCATTTTCGCGCTAAATTAGTAGATAATAGCAAAAATCGCGCGTTTTGAGGGGTACCCAAATATGACGCCCTCGTACGGCGGACTCCTTGAGCCTAAAAAAATAAAATTTAAATTGCTAAAATCTACGTTTAATGCTGAAAATTTTATATGTAAGTTATTTTGGTCTGCCTCCAGCTATTTTGGCGCAATTTGCTCTTGAAATGTGTGCCGCAGCTTAAAATCGTATAAATCAACTCAAACTTTTTATTTTTGGGGTTTAAGGTCATTTAAAATCATTAATGTTTGTACCCCCGGGAAGCTCGTCGGCAGTGCTTGTTACGATATGCAGTAAGTATGTGCCTATCTGCAACCGTTTTCACGCTAAATGAGTCGATAGCAAAAAATAGCGTCTTGGGGGTAGCCTACCCCTTTTTTAGCTGCACGAAATTTTGTCACAAAACACCGGAGTCTTTATGGCAGCCGACATAAAGATTTCATGATCCTATAGCTTGCACCGTTTTGAAACAACTGCAGAGTGTGGCGGACGGACAGACAGACGGACGCCTCTGCGACAGCCAAGACGCGCTTAGCATATCTGCTGTCGCGCGTAAAAAATTTAGCAACGATGCTGAAAACAATGCCGAAGTTATCCGCAAGTTGCAAATGAAATGAGTAATTGACAAAGTAATGCATCTACAAAATCCTGAATGCTTTTCTGCGTCGGTCGGTGCGACATTTACTGAAGTTTCTTACACTCGACGGAGTCACGTGATGTCGACTGAAATGCAGCGGCGTAAAATTGAAAGCAGACAGACGAAAGCAGTGCACTTTGACTCGGTCAAGACGGTTCCATCCGCGAACGAACGACAGGCGGATTGCAAGGGGAGAGAATTCGGGGAATGCTCCGCCACCCACAGAGATGCAACGCATAGTGGCCCACTGTACAGCAGTGCTGTGTTTTACGACAGGCGGACCGACGCGGCATCTGTAACAGGTAGTGATGGCAGACATTAAATTTAATCCGCCGTATAGCATAGATCCAGCTAGCATGTAGTCGCAATGACTGATTGTTATTTATTGTACTTTTAAATGCCCATCAGAGGGTTATAAGGTTATGCGGTATCGTATAGGCCTATGGCGATTGTTTACTTATTTACTTACTCACTTACCGTTATCTAATGCATGTATGCACCGTTGTTGAATTTACACTGTTTTCTTCAAATAATTTTCGAAAACAACTATCACACAAGTACACATCATATTTGCAAATACGGCGCTTAAAAATTGGGTGCATGCTTTTTATCCTTGTACAGCACTGTGTAGCCGCACTGTCGTGTCGTGCAAAACACAGAGTTTGGTGTCGTTCAACAACGTGTTCAATCGCAAGTCGTTCATTTACACAATCGAACAGTTGACACTGCTGATCCTGATCATAGGCCGCTGGACGCTGCCGAAGGGCGTCATCAGTCGTGATCAGTTGTCTCAACTGCTGCTCGTCTACTTCGGCATCTCTTTCGACATCATGGAGCTGTTCTATCTGTTCGACGAGCGCCAGGTCATCGCCAGCAGAACGCTGCAGTACGTCATTCTTAGCATCTGGACCGGAAGCCTGCTACAGTTCACTATCGTCCTCACCACCAGGAAGACCCGGCGTCACAGGAGGTTCTCAATCAACCAATTAATGCGCATGTAAAAACTAAAACAATAGCCTAAATTATTTATGTAGATCAAGCAGTGTGGCAGTTTTGGAAACGATTAGCTTCGATCATAGCAGTGAGGGGTGATTTCGCCAACAATAATTAGTGATAAGCTATGTGATAAATTTCGGGGACAAATTTAGTACGCTCTTAGTTAAGTGGAGCATCGGTATGACTCGTATCTTTTACGAATGATAAAAATATACTTCAGTTTGTTAAAGCTATGTATACTAAACTGTAGACTCTGTTTTCCCGGACACAGTGTAGTCCTGGCGACAAAATGTATCGTGCAGGGAGACGCGCGGTGATCTGGTACGTGGTGTGACGCAGTGGCGATGTTGTCAGACCGAGATCTGGGGTCTACTAACGATCATCGTGCTACAGGATGGACCGTTCCTGGCGCTGCGTCTCTACTGCTTGAGTCTCGGTATCTTCGGCTATAGTCTGTTGTTCTACACCGTCAAGAACGTGTTCGTCATTGTCCTCGAGGCGTATCGCTTCACGGTCCTCGTGCTGCGCTGCTCATGCCCGGGCTTCGACCAGAGTCAGCCACGCGCACGGTTGCAACATTCTGTAGCACCTGCACGAGCATCAGAGAAAACCAGCATCCTCTCACACGGTTTACGTAAAGAATCTTTGCCGGCGTCGACATTGCGTCCGTCAGGACAATAGGAACATGCAGACAATCGACTACGTCCAGACGTGATCTGATTCTAGATCTGACTCCCATTTATTTAATTATGAATAAGTAAATATGTAAATTTATAGACGGTACAGTGTTAGCGAAAGGCCCATCGAGTCTGAGGCGTAAGATGTACACTGTGTCCGGAAAAAATAACCCTTTAAACATTCTGCAATAGAAATTTTAAATCTAAACGAATCTGAATACAATTTTGTACACTTAATTACTTCCGCCAAGGAGGTAATGTTTTTGTCAGACTTTATTTGTTTGTCTGTCTGTTTGTGTGTCAGCAAGATAACTCAAAAAGTTATGGATGGATTTTTTTAAAAATTTTCAGGGAATGTCGGAAATGGCAAAAGCTATTAGTGATTCAATTTTGGGGGTGATCCGAAAATTTGAGTTAATGCTCACGAGATGCGCGGTTAACATGCTTGGCGGAGGTCTGCGCTCTCCGAGTGCTTTTCTAGTTCTTAATAAATTGCTAAAGCTACTGCCAAATTTTCTTGAAAAATATTATCTTTAGCGGAGTTATTAATTGCTGAATGTCGACAACAAAATATCTTCGTTACCAACATGGTGTTACACAAGTAAACCCCTCTGGTACTGTACATTTGCGTAACTCCAACAAGCAACATCTAATTCTGGCAAAATTTTACACCAACAATAAACTTTTTATTGGCAATAAAAGTGCATACTTTCAGTTAGATGTGTCAAAGCAAACAATAACTACATACAGTGGCTTTTGTGATGTCACTCCAAAACACTTCAGTTTTAGGTGTTTGCGGATGACGTTAGACCTGAAACTGGAATGTTTTAGGGTGACCTCACAAAAGCAGCTGTGTATTGTTTGCTTTGGCAAATTTTACTGTAATTTGGCAGTTAAATTTGCCAACAAGTAATGCATTGTTGACGTAGAATTACAGGTTGTTTGCTGAAGTTACGCAAATGTGACACACTAAGAGAAAGGTTTACTTGTGTAACGCCAGATTGGTAACGGTAATATTTTGTTATCGATATTCAACAATTAATAACTTTGCGAAGATATACTATTTTTTAACGAAATTCCGTAGTAACTTTAGCATTTTATTGTGCATTATGACGTTTTTATTTTGCGATGTCTAGGGGTTACTTTTCTCCGAACACAGCGTAGATTAAAGTTGCAGCGGATTCTGTCGAACAATGTAACGGTCTTTGTCACGAATGTCTCAACACGGTTACACGCATATGGACACCGACTTTTCGGGTGCAGCGAACGTGACTACTGTACACAAAAGACATAAATATTTATTGTACTGCAAGCCGACTTTCTAACTTTGTTAGATTTGCTAGTTTGGTTGAGGCCACAGTCCGCTGCATTCATTGTCTAAAGAGTCGGCCTTTGTTCGCCCCCGCCAATCTAACCTACAATCTTAGCTACTTCACTAAGAACGTCGATTCCGTATTTTCGTTCTTCATCAATAGTCGCCAAGCTCACGCCGTCAAACGATATTTTTTTAGCTAAGATTATACAGTAAACTTTGTATCGTCCTTCGGTAGATCAGATTCGTGCAATAATTTGATTGTAGTCAAGTTTCAAACCCAGTTCACGACATATGGTCACTATATATATGGACCACCTATAGGAAATCGACCCCCGGGAGTCGAATGGTCACGTGAACGATGACGTCATTTGCGACGTGAAAAGAGAAACTAAAAAACAGTTAAAAGAATAAAGGAGAAAATAATGCGCGCGAGAAGTACATTAGATTGGTGACAATCTAAAATATTTTTTGTTCTCGTACGCAAACTGGTATGTTGTAGATCTGACTCAACTTGCCTTTTTATCCGCAAACAAAGCTGTACCAGAAAAAAACACCAAAGAACTATTTGCTTATTATTTTCAGGCAAAAATTCAGCAGTTTAGGCAAGTTACTTTTATCGAAACGATGTAGCGTTTTTATCACTGCCCGCGTAAAATGCAGGCACATAAATAAAATAAAATATAGACCCGCGTAATTTAAAATTAATACAGTGCAGATAGTGCAGCATAAACAAAGCTGGCACAAATTAATAGTCTGTAATCTGCGGATGGTGACAGCGATACACGGAATTTTGAAAATACGGACGTTGGTACTAAGCACTTTCTTCACACAAAAATAACTTTTAACCGTGATATCTGTCGAGTGTCGATGCTTTAAAAAACGACGCCCATGCATTGATATTTAATTAGTCGATTTTGAAGTCAAGGTCGATGACGCTTATTATTATGACGTGCATCTGTCGTAACGTTTGATACCTGCCATACGTCAGCTCTCTGGTGAATTTACCTTTAAGCACAAAATAGTGCAAAAATTGTTAAAGCAGTTACCTTTCTGACTTTGATATTTTACAACATATAATAGCGATACGCTTTAGGTTTGGCGAAATTTTTAACCATTGTTCTATTGCAAGATAATTACCTTTTAGTGTTTGTTGTAAGAATGTTTAAGATCGGTAAATATTTCAACAAAAATAATTGTTTTAACCAGAAAGTGTATATTTTCGGTTCAATAGTCGTAAGATGTACGTCGAATTGTGATGCGTGTATGTTGTTTTTCTACCGTTAAAAGTTGAATATACCATAAATGACGCATGACACATGACGCACGTGACACTACACTGTGTCTCAAAAAAAAGCATGTGACTACATTTTTTGCAATAACTTGAACAATGAATGTCCGATTATAATAATT
>Ga0209671_1008714_pt1 | contig 10617 bp, 5 predicted proteins | sample WorMetHERISLAND2_2_FD_187401 | JGI IMG/M metagenome (GOLD analysis project Ga0209671, IMG submission 187401) | Marine gutless worms symbiont microbial communities from Max Planck institute for Marine Microbiology, Germany - Olavius geniculatus... | ecosystem: Host-associated > Annelida >...
CCAAAAATTATGATAGCCGATTATTTGGCAGATACTTATTTCGCTCCAATTTATCTACTTTTGAAAAATAACGAACTCCCGGCGGACGACGAAAAAGCTAGGAAAATACTCTTGATGTCTGAAAATTATTATATCGAAAATGATTTGCTATACAAAGAGCAGAGAGTTAGGTCACAATACTATCAATTATGCATCCCCGAAAGTCACACTACGAGTTTCTTAAATGAATGGCATAGAATTTTGGGTCATTTCGCTGCGAATAAATTAATCCCAACTCTGGCTAGTCGCTATTTTTGGCCGAGAATACTGCAAGACAAAAAATGCCTCGCGCAATTGCGATATTTGTCAGAAGTCGAAGATAGTAACCAACCCCAGAGTAGCACCTTTAAATCCAACACCCGTCCCCACCAGGCCGTTCGCCCTCTGGTCCATGGACCACAAGGTATTAGAGAGGCAAACAGCGCAAGGGAATAAATTTATTTTAGCGTTTGTAGACCATTTTTCACGGTGGGTACGATTCATCGCTTGCCCAGATGAAACAGCATATACTAGCGCAAAAATCTTTGTGTCTGAAATAATCGCTAACTTCGGCCGGTGTGACTATTTGCTAAGTGACAGAGCGAGCGGGTATATGAGTTTATTTTTTTGCCACAGTAAGCAAAATTTTGGGCATCAAACACAAGACATCTGCGGCAATGACCAAAAGAACGAACGGTATGGCTGAGCGAATGATCAAAGCCTTGAATCAAGGCCTGAAACTTTACTCAAATCCAGAATGTGACAATAGATTTTTGGAAACCCCACTTCCTTTAATAGAGTTAGGCCTGCATGCCAGTGCGAACACTGACACTAAGCTTAGTCCGTTCTTTATCTTAGATGGATTTGACATGGCTCTTCCCCTGCGGTCGGATATTGCTATACCAGACACTTTTCACAGCCGAGAAGCCCAGCAGTATGCTGAATGGCTAAAAAATTCAATCCAAACTGTTCATGACATGGTTAGACTAAACAGGATTGAGGCAAAAAGGGAAATGAAAGAGGTTTACCATAGAAAACATAACGCAAAACAACCAGACTTTAAGATTGGGGATTTAGTGCTATTAAAAGACACGCGCATTGCAGCAGGCAGTAATTAGATTTTGACAAAAAGGCCTTATACCGACAAGCCATACGTAATTAAACAGATAGTTTTATCGCATGGGGCAGGCCCGTCTTATCAGCTGACGGAAGAAAGATCAGGTAAGGACCTGCGCGGACTTGTTACATTTGACAGATTAAAACATTATTCTTTTAATTCATCCTCAGTCAGAGGCGAGTCAGCGTCGCCAGTAGTTAAAGTGTGTTTTAAGCCAGCAGTGAGAATTTTAAAAGACAGAATTGTCAATGGAGAGCGTGAATTTTTAGTTTTGTTCAAAGACAAAGTAACGAACCTATAAGCGCAATAGAGCGCTTATACGCGATGGATTGCTAAATGAGTATAGAAGACAGACAGGCAGAATGCCACGGCGCATAAATAAAAAGAACCAAACTTGAACGAAAGGTCACCTTGGTTGGTAGGCCTACACTAAGGACGTGAGTCTCTGCGGAAAGCAGACGCAATGAACTGAAAAAAACAGCGAGCAGTCGTAGGAGCAGTTTGCAGCAACGCAATATCCAGAAACAAGAGTGAAACTTTTTCAGTCGCAGCTAGCGATAGGACCTATACTGCGCAGTAAGACATCTTGTTTACCAGACAAGAGCGTTAATCTTAGGGTACCATGGCAACCGCTACGGCTGTGCAGACAGCCAGACCTTTCTAGAGACGGCAACATATGCGCAACAGACAGACAGATCTAATCATTTATCTGTTTGCACTGACTTGACGAGGCCGAGCATCTGGCTCTCACTGTAGTGTGCCAAGTAAGAACGCAAATAGCAGCGTCCGCTTTACGGGACGCGTGGAGCGCCTATATAAAAACAACTTGACGATTGCGCAGGACAAGCATTCTAGAGAAAAATAAACGTTATTGCAGAGGAGAGATTTTGAAACCTGCTTAAAGAGTCACTCGACGGACGTCAAACCTCGGATATTGAGATTAAAAATAAAGACGAATAGTCCGTCAAATTGGGCCCATGTATTGTTAGCGTTGATAATTTAAGCGTGAGTGACATGAAAATATAATTTTGTGCGAACAGGGTTTTGTCTGTAGGAGGCGCATAGAAGAAGTCGGAACGATGACGATGGCGACGCTGACACTGATGACGACACTGATACTGATCGCGACAGCACACGGAGAATCCATCCTAAGGACGAACTACGGTTTTTCGTTGGAGACGCTGGATACGCAAGTTTACTTTGCAACGGACGATGGTCGTATCGTTCTGTATTATACGCTACCTAGAATGGAAACAACAGCGGAAAAAAGCCCCGAACAAGAGCGTGAGGAGCAGGAATTATTTCGTAATCCTTGCTCGCTCGATTCACCGGAAACACATTTGGATTCAGCTTTCAGACCACGATGCTGATACATATTGGATACGGTTGAAAAAATTTTCGCCTTGCGAAGACAGGCTTTACATTTGGTACACGTTAGACAGACCGAAATCAACGCATTGATTGACGATATCACGGAACCCCCAAGACGAAAAAGAGGTTTAGGTTCATTTTGGGGTCCGGTTTGGCGTGGACTTTCGATTTAGCAACAGGTCCTGACGTCGAGCAATTAAGGTCACTTTTGCATCAAGTGTTAACTACCACGAACAAAGCTTTATCTGCCTGGACAGTGGGACAGAATTTGATTACACGTGTGACAAAATTGTCATCAAATAGATTTGATCGAATTGACCGCCTGATAAATTTAACTCGTCAGTCTATTGTTCAAGAAAATCGAAGAATGCAAAACCTAAAAATTGAAGGTTATACAGCTCTAAGACTGCTTCCAGTGATCATTGAACAGATTGGTGACATTATGATACATTTCCAGGAAATTGAAAGTCTATATTTAGCTTTGAAAGATCTTTCAGTCGGCCGCCTGAGCCGTCATCTTATAGAAACGGAAATTTTGCAAGACCATTTGAATCTTCTTGGAGAAACGATCAAAAAACATAACCCCAGAGCACAAATTGTACACCCTTACGTACGTTATTACTATACCTCTGGAAATGTAGCAAGCGGTTTTCACAAATTTAGAGATGAAAACACATTGGTGATCGTTATAAACGTACCGCTGACTATAAGTGACTTGGCCGCACCAATGCAGATTTGGCAGGTTCATACATTTCCGTTCTTGTCGCCTGATGGAGCAGCGTATTATACAGAACTCACACAGGCACCAAAATATGTTATTTATAGCAGTGAAAATAAATATTATGCTGTCGCAAACGACTGTCAGAATTTGCCTTGCACTCACTACCAACGATTCGGCTGTCTTTTCAAGATACCAAACTCCAATTTAATTTTACACCCAACTTCTGACGAGAGCTGCGCTATGTCACTTTTCGGTACTGATCTAATTGCAATCAAAAGGCATTGTGTTTATCACGTGATATTTGGAACGATCGAGCCAACAGTATATCAAATTAGTCAGGACAAACTTCACATGCTAAATATCAGTTCAATTTACGTCTATAGAGAAGGTCGTTTTTCGAGTGAATCGGAAACCTCATGGAAGTCAGTTACAAACATCAGTTCTGAAATATCTATCAACGGAACGCAGAGTATTTACACACTGCCGTGTGAGGCAAGAGTAAAGGTTCTAAATAACATTCATTTGAGCAAAGCCTTCTGTGACGACTCTCGCCCGAGGCAAGGATGGAAACTAGTTATCCATATAACTTCGTCATCTTGCGGAGATTTTATTCAAATCACACCCTATTGGACGAGGTGAACATAGCTCTTGAGCTTGATTATTCGTTAAAAGCTGAATTACCCAAATTGGCAGTCGAAAAATCAGAATTTGGTCAAATTTTGGCATCTGAAAGTGACTAGGTTGGATTTCAAGATCGTAGTGAACGCCTCAGTACAGTTATCAAAAATTTACGATAGTATTTCAACTATCCTCTGGCAGAAGGTCTTAACAATGGCAACTGCAAACACTGAATTTAATCTGCTTAGTGGTTTTGATTGGACCGACCATTGTTATTGGTATTATTGTGACTGGTATCAACAGCATTGTGATTGGATATCTGTGCATGCATATAAAAACGATTTCGATGTTGCTGGTAGGGGTCAGAATTGTAAAAGCGGATTTTATTTTCAGTCTGGCAGAAACTAGCCCGAGTACAGCAAAACCAAATATGATTTCAGCTGAATTGATTTGGCAGGCGGTGAAAAATGCTCTAACAGACCTCATTGGTGTGGAAACGCTATTGATTTTGATTTTCATTTTGCTTTTTATTGGCTTATTGATGAAATTATTCAAGACTAAAAAGGCAATTTCAAAAACTCAAACCAAGCTGTATATTCACTTTGAATGCCCTTTATTTGCTCTGAAAAAGCATCTGCTTGATTTGGCTTATTCAAGTGATTACTACGAAATCGAAATTCAAAACCGCATGATACAGTTCAAGCATTTTGGCTTCATTGGATACATACAGCTAAACGGATGCATAAAAATAATCAACAAGCTGACAAAACTGAATGTGTTTGTAGCAGACACAATTTACGTTTTTCCGTTGGAACAAGGCAACAAGTCGCATGTTTGCAAATCAATTTCACCCACTGGTAATAATAGCAGACCATGAGGGGAAACACCAGGACGTTTTCCATCTGACCGATATGCTCACCGGGACAGACATACAGGGTGGACAGCTTTATCCACTCGCTGCTTTGGCAGCAATCAATAGTTCAATCCCATAGTAAATTTTACTAATCCTGTGGTAACGTCGAATTGGGGGATACTAAATTTTAGGAGGGCTCAGAGACCGAAAGGTTTATCGGCCTGGATTAAGCTTTTAGCAACTCGGCAGTCTCCCTCACTGTAACAATGTCAGTTTGGCATAGGCGGAGGGGTTATAACACCGTTTACTCTAAGACCGATAGGATTAGCTTCTGCGCCATTTTTAGGCCATAAGGAAGACCGTTTAGACGTCTACCACGAAGGGGGGAATCAATTTTGATAAGGGAAAGAACCCATATGTACGTGTTACGTTGACCTGTTGAGCAACGCGGCCGCCAGCAGACCACGTAACATTAGCCCTTGAGAATACCCATGTTTTTTGCTTCGGTTGTTGTTTGTTTTTTAAGACGCAAAGACGTCTGGCGAGGTGATCGAAGCGTGTAAGCAGCGCTCCGCCGACGCCAATACAGCCCGTTCTAATGGCGCGCCGTATGACGTAAACGGCCGGCGCCAGTGTTGGCAGCCCGTCAATCATGCTGCTGAGATCTACAGGGCAGCAGGGCGCAGACATGAGAAGTGGCCGAAGCGGCGCCACGTATGTATAGAGTGCAGCTAACAACATCAACAGCTGCATCGTTGCGTCATTCTGCGTCTGACGGTGCAGATGCCTCGTGAAAGTCGCCACACAGCGGTCGTTGCAGCTTGATGCACGCTACGCATATAGCGGCGCCACCTGGGGAATCGAATGGAATGAGATGACAGTAATGTCCGGCGCACGTCTCATTGCAGAGAGGGCGTGACGTGAACTCGCGGCACTCGCATGAACTTTCAGGAGGGCGACTAGCATTCTTAAGCTGGGCGGAAATCTGGCTAACAGTGGGCAGGCGGAGATTAAAAAACTCGATCACCAAACGGTTTTAATTAAATAGTGCAGTAGGATGGGAGTGTTCTTCTATTATGTTTATCGATGATTCGTTCATGTGGGTGAATATCGAACGAATATTGATAACATGTTGATAAACAATTTGATTAATGACTATTGTCGCAAATACCGTGCATTGACGTGACGGCGCGTACGCAATAGGCACTATACTATGCTTAAGTACTGACCCCACCCCCCTAGTTTAAAGAAAATTTCATTTTGCTTAATGAACCTAATAAAATTGTAATAAAGTTAAAAAATCACTATATAGTTTGTTTAATACAATAATTATAATATAATTTATTTCTGAAAAACATAACTTTATAGTTACTATTTAGGGCAATAGGTGAAATATTATATTTGATACATTTATCCAATTAATTAAATTAACTAATAAATTAAGTGAACTAAATTATTTCACTAATTAAATAGTTAATCAATCAGTTTTGCTAAGATTATATAAATAAATTGTGGTATCTTTCTTTAAGGCATCAAAGGAAGGACATTGAAAATAAAAAACTTTAGGACATCTATTTACGACGTTATTCCCCATTAACCCTTTAAGTGCAGTGTTAATGCGATTGTGTGATGTGCGAATTATTGATATGCGTTACTAGTAGGATGATGTCGCGATTATTGATGAATGTGCGAAGTCAATAGTCCAATCTCTCTAAAAATGACCACATATTTATAGTATAAAATTAAAATTACTATTATAAAAAGAAAACTAAGGTATTTCATAAAGTTTTAGGAAGACAGACAATTACTTTAGACCAGTATTTACAAATTTTAAATTAAACTTTAGAACCTAAATTGACATTAGTATAGGTTGTCCACTATTTATTTATAGTTATATTTAAATTGATTTTTATATACTTACATTTAAATTATATTACTCTACTAAAATTTGATTATTAAATAATTTTTTTAAGGTCATAAAGGTCATATAACGTTTTGAATCCCTTGTCTCTCTGTTGTTTATTCATCGAAGTGTATCACGCGATTTGATATTGATGTATCGCTGTACTACAGCACATTACATCGGTTGCTTATCAGATAGTTATGCGACATTTAACTGTGATAATGATGTGATAATTACTTTTGCAAACTGTATGTGCTATGCAAATGAATCAATAATTAGGTATAAATTCGAACGAGCATACAAAATTATTATTACATTTCTATTTTGAACCTAGAATTTATCAAATTAAATTTGACCACATTCGTATTAAAACCAATATATTAGTCATAACGAAAACACATTGAGGGTAAATGAAAAATGTTTGGTCAAATTAATTTTTAGTAGGCCTAATAGCAAATTGAACTTAGCGCAAAAATGATATGAAGAGTTGCTCCATTACTTGTTAAATAAAATAGGTAACATTGATGGTAATATCGCTTGACTATTTTAACACGACCATGGTGAATGAAGATGAGATCGTCTAAAAAAGCTCGATCAATATTTGGTTATTCACAACATAAGTTGTGGCCACCGGCAGCTTGTACAGCCTTGTGGGGCGGATCCCCCTTGGTGTACGGCAGGTTGGTCCAAGAAATGTGTCATCGAGCACAAACAGTTGATGCCGTGCCGCCTGCTTTGAGGTGTTAAGGCATGAGGCAAGGAGGCGTAACCATAGAACCCATCGATGATGTATGATGACAAATATCTCTGCAAACACCGAAATTTAACTGTCACAGATGTCACATTACTTACTGAAATAAAAGAAAATTTTCAAATTAATCATATTACGTGGTTTATTATCAAGTAATAAAAAGGGGAAATGAAGTTTATATAGAGGATTTCTGGGAGATCAAGTAATCATACATCATTGGTGTAATTTTTACATTTTGCATGAGCCATTTGGAAAACAAGTCGAATGTTAAATGAGCTATTCCACTTAGAACTTTTATCGCAAAAGTATAAGTAAGTCTTAATACGGTAATAAATGAGAGTGCTATAGTCAATTTATTGTTAAAGAAACTCAACAATTTTAGCTAGAAATTTAATTTGTGTAACTTTGATTAAAAGATGGAGATATACATTTGACTTGTCGACCAAGTGGAATCATGAGCCCAAATACTTATATGCTCGTTTGTTTAGTGTATTAATACTAGGACATTTAATTATGAACACAAATTTATTGCAGTAATAATTATTGCTGTTATGAACATTGGTTATTGATATGTGATAGTAATTAATTGTGATGCAAAGCTAACTGTGATAAGATTGTATATTTTATGGCTGCATTGCGTCCACAACTGCTGTCTGATCCGTAATTTAGATATTTTGACACGAAAAATGTCAAGTTCATATAATACATTAAAAATTTCAAAATAAAATTTATTTAGTACAATTTTATTAGTTAAAGGGAGGGAGTGTGTATGGGGTAACGCTAGCTAAAGCGTTAATGCTGCAGACAGCAGCTGGACCGGCGCAACGCAGCAGCTAGCGTTCAGTTGCCGCTTTGATTGATCTTGAATACAGATGTGCAGGATAGCACTTCTCTCTTTAATTAGTATTTGCTTAATCACTTCTCACGACCGTTACCCTCTCGCACATGCATAAATAGGAAAAAGGGGGTACCCTTTAAAGAACCCCTACAGGATGTGTCAGAGTTCTGAAGAATAGAACAAAGTTATTTGTGGCGCACCGTATGAAGCATATTCGGCCATCTTCTTCACACTCTTGTTATTGCTACAATAATGTCATTTATCTGCTAACTAATACGTTCATTCATTACTGGGGAAATGCAGCAGAAATGCAGCAGCTCAGAAAACAAGATCAGCGATTCAATCTGAGCTTCAGTCACGGAGCTCTTTGGCCTGACCAAGTGACCATGAGGTTCAGACTTCCTGCAATCTTGTAACAATACGCTCAAGGTTGCAGGAATGGTAATACAAATGTCTACTTAGTTTATGCACAGTACCAATACAAAGTCTGCCGTCAGTCTCGACAACACAGTCAGTACAGTGACATTCATGCACAAAAGCATGAACTGCTTTGCACATTCGAAGCCATAGTACAAAAATAGTTTATAATAGGTTAAACTCAACAGTCAACATGATCAACAATGTAGATAAGGTGATTGTAATAAACAGTAATGATGATGATGATGAGATTAAAGTGGAGCCAAGATGGAGGGGTATTCCTCCCCATTGTCCTCGCCAGCCATTGGACATGGCATGCACTCTGAGATACAGACAAGGTATGCATGCACAAAAACGTTACAGCTAGTATATTAATATTGTTTAAGTAGTATACTAAGGGCCGGTTTCTGGATCTTAACTGGCCGGTCAAGTTAGTGTTAACTGGCAGATTTGCATAACGCGCGTTTCCCATTGCACTAACCAACGGTCAAAATAGCCGTCAAATTAACTGGCCAACATCGGCCAGTTAAAATTTAACCGAGCGGTTATCTGCTTGCAAAATGGCGGACGATTTGGTGTTTTTGTACGATTTTTATCAAAGTTGTTTTCCTGTTGATAGCAATGGCCGAATAATTTTGCCGCAAACAAATGATTTCGAAACATTGGACGACAAAAAGTTTATTCAACGTTACCGACTGTCGAAGAAAGTCGTGCTTCGTCTACTGGGCGAGGTACGTACATAGGCCCTAGTGTTACAATAATATAATGTACTAATAACAATAATAACTCGCTTTATTGCCATGATAGACAGCACGCCGTCGATCGATCGTGTGCTCTCGTACAATTGTTTACTACGAAGCCGTGACACGCCCCTGGCAGTGCTTAGCAACCTAAAGAGGTCATTCATGAGACGCAGCATACCATTGGCTCAACCGCGCGATGGCTAACCTTTCCTTGTGTCAAGCGAGCTGTCAATCAATCGCTGCCAGTGATACGGTGCGAGTGCACGCCAGTGACCTTGACACTGGGCTGCGCTGAAAGCCTAGATAGTAGACTCGCCTCTAGTGTAAATTCCCACGACACGGAAAGCGAAAGTAACCGCAGAGCGTCCACCCAGCCAACTCAGATGCTCAGGTTGCGCTGCATTCCAAAGTCTCACTCCTCAATCACAACTGCCTAGTAGTTCTGTACAGCATTGTAGCGTTGTTTGTAGGCTTAAAACTATTACATCAACAAGACTTGTTCCATCTCTGTCACACGTTGACTAGATTAGCTCTGAAATGCAATTTGCTAGTTATATGTACATGACATTAGGCCTAATGGTCCACTAGAGCAATCTTTTACAGCTAGAATTACGTTACTATTAAGCAAAAAATGTAACCTGTTACTTTTACATTTACTTTTTTAAAAATCACATTGTTGTTACTTGTTAAAGCACATGCAGATTGCAATCCATTCCACATAGTTCTTTATAAGCAAAAATTGTCAGAAAATTGTTGACTTACATTTATTCATACTCATAAAACGTATACATGGCAGTGAATGGAGCAGCTCAGGGGGCACTTAAATTTGCAGGACCTTCCAGGACCGAACTCATTTTTCAGTACTTTCCAAATCGTGGAAAATCAAACGAAAAAATTCCAGCACTTATCAGTAAGCATGAAAACCCTGTTACTTTCACCTAATTGATTTTGGCTAGATTTCAAAACTGTTGAAACACATCATCAACAAAGGACAAATCCAATACTGTATTTTATTATTAAACACAAAGATGAAGAAGAACAAAAATACAACTGCAAGAAACTGTCATTACTTTTCTGCCCAGTTTCTCATGGCAAATTTATTCAAATTCCGTGAGCCAGATAGTCAAAATTTGCTTCTCACGAAGGCAAATTTTCCTAGTTCTGCAGCATCCTATTTATTAAATAAATTGACCAGTTAGGTTATTTAACATTTATTTCACAGTGGAGTTTTTGCTTATTCCTGAAGTAAAATGTTCAGTTAAAAAGA
>Ga0209671_1008715_pt1 | contig 10616 bp, 8 predicted proteins | sample WorMetHERISLAND2_2_FD_187401 | JGI IMG/M metagenome (GOLD analysis project Ga0209671, IMG submission 187401) | Marine gutless worms symbiont microbial communities from Max Planck institute for Marine Microbiology, Germany - Olavius geniculatus... | ecosystem: Host-associated > Annelida >...
TAAGTAAACCCTCTGTTACTGTACATTTGCATAACTTCAACAAACAACATCTGATTTTAGTTGAATCTGCCATAGCAAACAATTCGAGTAGGCCTAGTTACAGTGGCGTTTGTGAGGTGATCCCAAAACACTTCAGTTTCAAATTTTTGTGGATTACGTCAGACACAAATGACCTGAAAGTGAAGTGTTTCGGGGTGACCTCACAAATGTTGCTATAAGCCTGTAAACTAATTAATGTCTGCTTTGGCAGATTTACTTGAAATTTTGGACTTTGATAGGAATTAAATAATGCATTGTTGATACGGAATGTTGTCAGAATCGAATGTTTTTTGCTGGAGTTACAATAATGTATATTAACCGCAGGGTTTGCTTACGTAATGCCATATTGGTAACGGTGATATTTTGTTATCGATATTCAACAGTACGTAACTCCGCTCAGAAATAATATTTTAAAATAAAAGTTGGCGCTATTTTAAGTAATTTATTGTGGATTAATCGTCCGAAATTCTATTTGAATTCGTTTAGATTTGACATTTTTTATTGTACGATGTCTAGGGGGTTACTTTTATCAGGACACAATGTAAAAACAGAGTAAAAATACAACTGATACGAAATCAGTGCTTTTGGATGAACCAAAATAGTCGTAGCCTATTATGGCCAAAATGCATTATAATCGATTGCGGCTGACCCCAGACCCGCTGGGAAAGCTGCCGATGTTCTCCCGATCTTAAGTCGACTGGGAAGATACAGACCTCTTTCTCACAAACTACTTGGCCGTCACCACTTTTCGTTCCCATCAATTAAAGGTTAAAAGTCCGAATATAGCTCTTAATGAGCGAACCCATCTCAGAGCTACGGAGCGTCACTTGTCATATGGGATCACACAGTGTTACCTGCCACCCGACGGAGGTGAACGCGCCCCGCCTTAACCCCAGCCAGATAGGCCGGTACTCGACTTACCTACCCCGGAGGGATGGAAGGCTGAGTTGACCTAAGCGGTTGGTTACATCCCTAGATGGTTTACCTGCCCACAGGCAGTCACCCATCGCAGTATTAACCGGACCCGGCGTACAGTAACTTCGCTGATTGGATCAGACGCGTTACCACTACACCACGCTTACCACCCGCTAGATACATACGACGTAAATCGACCCCGCTGATCACAAATCTATTTAAGCGCGCGATTAACATTATAGTGCAAAATAGGGTATTGCTAGTGTAAGGTGTCTGTCCGTCTGTCACTCTGTCCGTCTGTTTGTCGATAACGTCGATGTGTGGTGACCATGGGTTGGATCAAGCAGCAACACCAACATTTAGCTACGAACACGTAGCCTAAAAATTTGATTTAATCCATTCATCATACATTTATTTTATTTCAATCAGACACGTATTATGGCCTAGGCCTACATAAATTAACAGAGACAGACACACACACGAACAGGTACAAAACCAGACACTCAGAAAATTAACAAGTTTACAAACACAAGCTGATGCAAGATTACGTTCAAAACAGCGAAGTTTTTAAGACGATCTGCTGTATAAACTATGACATAATGTTTCAGACGGCGCCAACGCGTTGAGCGACTATATCGTAAATATTTGATGAAGATCTGCGTCGACGTCTTCGTGCCTAATGAAATCTGTTGTTCGTTTATTACATTAGCCACCATAGCCAGCGTCGTTGCGCCCCAAGGTCAAATACGTGCAAATTATAACAATTATTAATATGCCTAGTAATTTATAATTTATAATAGCTGACGTAAGTCTATCAAGCATGGTCAGTTGGTAATGCACGTGCTATTCAGCGTATCTCTTGATAACTTTCTAGTAAGTTTTTTTATAGTAAACTTACTTAGCTTAGTATAGCACTGCTATTGTGTACAAACAATTGCGTGCAAATTATAGCACACTGCAATATTCATAATCGCCGCTATGACTGATAACAGATGATAGCCCCATAATGCCTCGCAGACTATCAGTATGCTGACCACGAGTGCATGGATTATGCCATCTCGCTCACGGGATTGCGGCTCAAATGAAAACGGCAGTGATACACGCGAGGGGCGGATTGATTGCCAGTGCATTGCCTAGCCCTTAACAGGAGTTTACTGCAAGTGCAACTTGGTAAAGTGCGGCGGCAGATTTAGCCGGCTTTTAGGCACACTACAAATGTTTGTTTATTTACTTACTTACTTAATTTAATCGCCGCTGATCAATATGCAGTTTTCAGGCATTGCTCAAAGTCGCGCGAGCTCAAGCAGACATTGTGTGCGCGCGTCTGTCTGTCTGTGTGTGACTACTACTACTGCTGCTACTGCTAACATACTAACTCTTCCTCCTCCTTCTCTTCATGCTACTACTGTCTGCAGTCGCTGTTATGTCTGCTCTGTCAGTTCAGTCGTCGAGCGAAATCAAGCGCATGACAGTCATCCGACCGAGCAAAAAAGAAGTCTATAGCCTATATAAGAGACTCATAGTATAGAATGCTAGAAGGACTCCATGGACCCTTTTTCACTAGGTCGGTAGACTGACGCTGAAGAGACGGAGACGCGAGGGGGGAGGAGGCTGAGTGATGGATACAATGTTGGATCCGCTGTGCCACTAATATGATAAGAAGAGCCTCATCAGCTGCTCCTGCGGAGAAACCTTGGCGCGACTCTGCACTGTATTATTCAGATAAAAAACCTGCAATAATAGTTGATCGACTCCTACTTTCAAGTACTTTGTAATCCTATACTAAAATGTTCTTATTTCTGATCGACCGTACTTACGGTCGTTCCGGTGACAGCTCTTTAATACGTCTGTGAGATCATAACATTCATTTTTCACTTCTGGCAATATAACAGAGTCAGGTAAATGGCAATGTCTCACATAATAAATAAACAACAGAGTCAGATGCACATTTAATTTGTCACCAGCAAAAATGAAAGACTTCATGTATGCCATTTAGCGCTGCACTAATAGTTTGGGTTTAAAAAGATAATTACAATTTTGGCAAAAATTCATATTGCATTGCTTATATAAATGTAGCGTACCAAATTCGACTTCCACGTTCCTCTCCTTTCTGTTGAAACCTAAATCCGCACTGACCACAGCACGCAGCAGAAATAGTCGCTGCTGTCAGTTACAGAACCTAGGCTATTGCGATTGTAGGAGCGAGAAGCATAAGGTGCATACAGAGCGACCTAACTGAACTGAACTGAACCGACGTAGTTCAGCTTTTAACGAAATGACCAATGGGCGAGCAGTAATGCTTTACAGTAGGCATCGTCTAATGGCGTCGTTAACTACGTGATTACGAGCACGTTGCCTACGCGTGAACCAATGACCAATGGGCTCGCCCTGCTTGCCCAGTTTGTCGCAAACTAAACCATATCAGTTAAGTTCAGTTCAGTTACGTCGCTCTGTACGCGCCTTAAGAGCTGTAGATGCATTGTGTCACTCAAGCTATCAGCCAGCCGGCGCTGTGACAGTCACGCGATGCAGACTGCTGTCAAGTCGTCGAGACGGTCACCCTGTCCCATTGCTGTCAGACTCAGTGATCGATCACCTTCCCTCCTTAGTTCATTTCCCTGCAGTCTTAGCTGACAGGAGAACACATCACGCCAGCATATAGGCGGTAAGAGACGTACTGGCAGACAACTCTGATCCCTAGCCTGAGACGCAGCGGTGACCGGCGACGCACGTTCTGCACAGCTTATTTTTAAGCCAAACGTCAAGGTCGAGCCTTAAATACGATGTGCCCTTTGTTTTTCGTCTGTCTTCTGTCTGTAACGCATGTATACATGTAGCGGGTAACCGGTACGTCGTAGAGGGTCAGCGATGAACCGTTGGATAGGGCGATAACGAGTTCCTATAGGCTGTCAATAGTAGCCATGTGTAATTGTTTGGCATGTGCACCTGTTTGGCCGCAATTTTAAATGCACGGCAACTTGTAATGCAAACTACGACTCAGCGAGACCTTCTGTATTGTAGCGTCACCACAGCGTATACGGGACTGAAGTCGCTCCGAGAAATCGCTTCCTTCTCGCGACCAAATGTCGGAAGCTGAACTTCAGACATAGGCGGACCGGTCGGCCCACCCTAGCGACGGCTGGGCTTTTTGTTCTTCGTATGCATCAGTCCCGAACATTGGCTCAGTGTATGGCGGATCACGTTGGTTTGGATCACCGAAGTTAATGGACGCCAGACTTGATCATTGGGCTACTTCAATGGGTAAACATCGATGGACAAACCACTCAGGTCAATACATTTTCCCGTAGGTAGACTAAATGACTTAGTACCAGCGATAGCCAGGGCGTAAACACAGCCGCACCGGGCGATGCACTAGACCCGTATCCGTGGTCTGGCTCTGGCAGTGTAAACTGGTGTCCGGCTGAGGGCTGAGGAAACGACTGGACAAAAAATAACTTTTCGTTACCGGTACGTTCTTTGTAGACGCTCCGGAAGTATCAGGGTGTTGCGGAATCTGAAAATTTTGATCATTATCAATCAATAAGGATTAAGACGTGCCAGAACACAGGTATGAACTTTCGTGATTTGTGTCGGCGACTTTCACCGAAGCTTCATGGTTTCATGATTTGTCACGGTTTGTGTCCACGACTTTCTCCGAGGGGAAGTTTGGGTAAAAGTCGACGTAATGGAATTTAGGCTTTATCAAACATTTTAATTGATTGAGTGATTGATATTGATCTAAACTAAACTAACTGGATTATTTCTATTACTTTAGTTAATCTGCGGTGTTTATTTGTGTATTGCCACAACGCTCTGAAGAAGAATTCACAAAAATAACGGACCAGTTATTAACGACCACTTTATTTCGACACAAGAGTCAGAATAATAAAAACTAGGCTAAATGATGATGATGATGAAGACGAACAAAAAGTACAGATATTACAGAATAAAATGCTATGCTAAAAATCAACGTGACCATCTAACAATCATCAAAAATCTTATCCATAATATCATATTTACTGTGACCGTAACAAACACAGAATAAAATTCAGTCGGAACAGTTCAGGCGTAAGCTGGACCATAACACATTATGCAAAACGGTAAAGCCACTACTTCGTAAACGAAGATAAAAGTTCACACGTCTTAACATAAAAACATGGTGCAAATCTAACCTGCCTAGGCCTTTAACAAAAGCTTTAACAGACTCTCATTTGTTAAAACCAAAAATTCTCCTATAAACCGAGTTCCAGGCAGCATTCAGCTCTTGCTCCTGGCGAGCTGTATATTTAACCGCTACTGCTGCATAGGTTAAAATAGGTAGGCAATAACTTTCCTGTAACCTAAGGTGCACCACCTCATCCAGGTCTTTTGCATGTGCATAGATACTATTACATGCTGCAAAGAAAGATTGCTTGACACAGCTGCTATTAAAAGCCAAGGACCTGCCACCCATAAGTGTGATACCAAGGCATTTGACAGAGGTGACCCAGGATATCGGGACATACCCCCAGGCTCATGGGTTCACTGACGAGCTTGGACAGTTTCCCTATTGCCACACAATGTGATTTATAAGCATTGAAAGAAAGACAAATCAGCAGTAGAGACACACACATCCAGCATGGTCTGCAGACCTCTGACAGAGGGACAAATAAGTAGCAAATCATCAGCATAGAGCAGACAACCAATAAACATAGACCTTAGGTGACACTCGAAACTGAGATGTCGCAACCGCACAATAAAAACATTGATAAAAACATTAAAAATGGTAGGAGACAGAACACTTCCTTGGCGTACACCATTAAACACTGCAAAGAATTGAGAACAACGAGAACCCCATCTAACATTCACGCACAGAATGCTATACCAGTGGCGCAAAATGTCAACTTAATGGGGTGTTTACACGATCCAGCAAACGTCCAGCAAACTTCCAGCTAACGTCCAGAAACACGTGTTTTTTGAACACATTTGCTGGAAGTTTGCTGGATCGTGTAAACACCCTATAACGCACAATACAATCATTCAATACCGTATGTACAAACAAACGATACAAATCATTTAGGGGCCTAATTGCACTAAAGAATGTATACCAACATTCAGATGTAGGCGGGCCCGTCGAGAGCCACGAGACCCGGGGAAACATTCTCGGGGGCCCTTCTGGGAAAACATTTTTCTTTTTAAAACGGCGCATTTTGGTGAACTTTGTATTTTTCAGCGACGGCGCCCCCGCCCCAAACGTCGCGAACCTGTTCAGTAGGGCTGTACGAAAATCACGGTGCAAAAGTGAAAAAAAATCCCGGCATACTTTTAGAAAAGTCGCAAAATTCACGGCGAATTCACGGTGCCAATTCACGGTCATATATAGCGTTAAAAACGTCTCATTGAGTGACACACATTTTTGTTCTCTGCCTAGTCAACCATCAGTCATGTATCGTCGTCTCACAAAATGACTAACATTAATCGTTTTTAGTAACTTTGAGGAACAGTTTTAGTAGCTATATGCAGTTATACACACAGCAGTGAACGGCTGCGAATGATTATCATATTGATCAACGAGGTCATATTAGGGTCAACTTTCATTGTTTAACTATCGAATTTTACGGATTTTGACACAAAAGTGCAACCTGTGCAAAAATTCACGGCAAATCACGGCAAACGCTAAAATTCACGGCAAGCGTCAAAATTCACGGCTTCCGTGAATTCCGTGAATTCATGATTTTCGTCTAGCCCTAGATGTGATATCAAAATTGCGATGTCGTCTCATTCCTAAAATGCGCAATGTTCTGTGTTTAGGCAGTGCCCTAGCCCTACTGTTCAGATGTGAAATGTAAATTCAAGCTTCATTATGCATTCAGATGTGTGGGTTGTGCAAACTGCAAAGTAAAAATGCAGATAATGTTACGTTAGACTAAACACTACAAATAGATGGTTAGGCCTAGTTAGAATACAGCCATACATAATAACACAAAGCAACTTTTCAAGATTATTAACGCACGGTTGCACTTAGAAATGCGAGAAGTGCAAACAAGGCAGACGTATAGGTGACATGGCTATTTGTCGGCAAACTTGCAATACAAACTACGACTCAGAGGTCGAGCCTCCAAGTCAGCGGCGTCGATGGCAAAATAAGTCAGCATAAAGTTGCAAATTTCCGACAGCAATAATTAACAAGGACCAAACTCAAGTAATTTGGCAAAACGCAAAATCAACAAGCTATATTGCCGCAATACTCAGAAGAAAAATTCATAAAAATCACAGACCAATTCGTCAACTTGCGCACAATATTTGGGATCTGTACCATATATGTTCATTTCTTGTTCAAACACAGGATACAATTCATTTAGTTTCAGTAATAAATGAATACCAACATGCCGCTGAAAAGCGGAAATTCAATTTTCATCTGCACTCAGATGTGTGCGTTGTAGGCTAATAATGCAAGTTCGCGTTGCAGCAACACCACAGATAATGTTACGTTAGACTAAACACTACAAAGAAATAATAATAATCAGACTATAGCCTATACTCAACAACACAGAGCAACTATTCAATATTATTAAAGCACGGTTGCACTTAAAAAGTAAGGAATGTGAAAAGTACAAACAACGCAAAAGTAAATTGGCACTAGTACAGGAAGAGACGCCAGTGGCACTAGAACAGGCAACACGGCTATTTGCCCGCAATCTGTTATGCAAACTATGACTCAGAGAGCCCCTTTGAATCATCAGCAACGTGAGTTTATGTAAGTCAGCATTAAGTTGCAAATTTCTGATAACAAGGACCAAATTACCGGTAAAGTAATTTGGCAAAACGCAGGCGGAATCGCCGTGACGAGTTCACCCAACTCCTCCTTTATATTAACCAGATGGCAGCATTGAACTGAAAGTTTGGCTGCAGTCGCATGTTTTGGCTGGGGGTTCCTTCACTTGGGAGTCAGAAACCTCCGTCCAACACAATGTGTCAATTGACCCCACAAGTGCATCTGCCAAATGGCATCCAAATCCATCTCTAACGGTTTAAGCAGAGAGCATAAATGTGACAGACGACAGACAGACCACACTACAAAAAAATGTGAGGATAGGCGTAATTGCTTGTGCTGCTACAGCGATTCTGTCTAAAAAGTATCAAAGCTTTCTATTCCAAATTCTCCTACAGCATAGTATAGAAAAATAATCCGCAATTTACTCAAATAATATAATCTGTCTGCACAAAGAAAGTGCACTTAGCTTGATTAATGCATGCACGTGTACATTAAACTTTGCATCCCAGACGTTGCACATTTTTCTGACATGCGCATTTTTGAATTTTCTAATAAAAAGAAAAATTCTGATAGGTTAAATCTAAGAGGTAGGGAGCAGCCCCCTGCCCCCGTCAGGCGGGGGACTGAGAGATGTGTCAAACACAATGTAACTTGGGGCCACGCCAAGCCAGTGTCGACAATGGCAACTCCTTGCGTCTAACGGCTTTACCAGAATGCACAAGTGCGACAGACAGACGGACAGACCACCAACAGTAACAGCAGTCATAAATACCCAGCATTGCTCATGGTTTCAGTGACGGCGCCTAATACTTTAATGTTGTGCGATGCAATTGCGACGCGCCCCCTGTACTCCAGACAGCATTAACACATTGATGACTGTCTGGAGGATAACAGGGAAGATTATTAGAACTGCCATTATTGTTAACGACATATGCACGCGTACAATGGAGTTCTTACAATTTTCGGTTAACCTCGTTTTTGTATTTTTGTCTTTTAAGTTTGTGTAAATGTTAAACTTTCTGTTTATTGTACAGATTAATCTTACCGTTCCACTATTGTGCCTGAAAAGGCCGTCCCTGAAATGAACTATGTTGTGTCGGGTGGGACGTTAAACCCTACTCACTTGTGATGCTGTGAAGTCCTTCAAGTTCTCAATGACAATCACCCGTCCTCCACTACATTCACCGATGTAGAGCCGTCTGAGTGACTGGTCATGCCACAGACTGAGAGGACCTTTCAGACCTCCGTTAACACTAACAGACATTTCATGTGCACTGGACAGCGACTGATCCAGCACCAACAGTCTGTTGTTGGACATATCGGCGACAAGAACGCGTCCTTCTCTGTCTACTGCTAAACATTTTGGTACATTCATTTGTGTCAGTTCAGATCCCGGCTGTCCACCGTAACTACGAACCACAGCTCCGTCAACTCCCACTAAACAGACGCGATGTAGTGACTCACTGGGATGACTGACCAGAAACTGGTGGCAGGCAGCTGCACAGCATGCCAGGGCCATACAATATCAGCCTGCAGCTGAATGTCCTGCAGCAGAGTTCCATGTGTCGTGAATATCTGCAACTGACGCTCACCTCGACTTATGCAGATCACATTGTGTTCATTGTTCACTGACAGACCACGTGGGCTGCCTGCCACGGACTACTTCATCACAGCATTGCTACCTGACAACTCTAGTCTGTGTATGCTGGCGTTGATGCAGTGAGATGCATAGAGACAGTTATTGTAGGGACACGCTGCTAAACCAAAGCACAAGTTACTTAGTCCAGGAACTGTGATGTGGCACTGTAATGTGAAGGTTTTGGCATCGTAGACTTCAATCTTCTGTTGAAATTTGCACTGCACAACGAACACGTCATCACCAAGTGACGTCAGACCACTGACTGGTCTGCCTCCACACATGACATGTACCACAGTCGGTGTATCTACAAACACGACACAGCACACACACACACACGTCGTTTAGCTGCCATTTTTGAGATAAGCTCTGTTAACCCAACGATCTGCTTTTTGCATCCGCCCTGTTTACTTCCTTAACACAACATACTCGTGTTATTTTTACGTCACGCATTGTGAACACGTATTGTGTTATTTTCAATATTAATTACAAACTGATGTTTCTCAAACGTTTCTCAACTAGATCTTATTACAATTTCACCAAATACACACCGATTTTTTCGACATATCTTAACGCTCATACTGTCTTAGAAATTTGCAATAAAGAGATTAGTATCACAGGCTGAACGGTAGTTGAAGCCATGTGTTAATGGCGACTTCTCTTTCCAATGGGGAATCCAAAAATTCGACCCCCACAGAATCAAAACCCCTGACCCGATTGAGATAAAAATTTGGCACGGTTGATTAAGTCGGCGAGGGGACCCGTCATGCAAAATTTTATGCAAATTCCTCGGCTTCTCGGCAAATGAGTGAAACATACGCCAAAATTTTTCGCCTTTTTTCTTCAACGTACCCACGGCCCAGACCCCTTAAGGGATTTATACGCTTAATACATCAAACGACGTGGTTCTGCACAAGAAAGTGTGCCTTTTGGGGGTTAAAAAATTAAAATTTAATATTTAACATATTTATTCGCAAAAATAAAAAAAAATAGCAATGGCGCCTATGGGGAAAATTAAACAATTCTTTAAACGGTCATAACTTTGGCTGTGTATAAGATAGAGTTGACTCTCGTTGCCATGGCAACGAAATTAGTAGAATTTTTTGCTAAAAATTGGCTAGAAGTCGGTTAACTACGAGATGGGCTCAGACTTTAGTGCAACTCGACTTTATAGACGTTTGTGGTCGGCCATTTTACGCAACGGTCCAATAACTACAATAATACGGTTAGTTAAATTAGTATTATTGACGTGTTTTCCGGGCGTATATTAAG
>Ga0209671_1008716_pt1 | contig 10616 bp, 3 predicted proteins | sample WorMetHERISLAND2_2_FD_187401 | JGI IMG/M metagenome (GOLD analysis project Ga0209671, IMG submission 187401) | Marine gutless worms symbiont microbial communities from Max Planck institute for Marine Microbiology, Germany - Olavius geniculatus... | ecosystem: Host-associated > Annelida >...
AGGGCGCATAGGATGATGGACGCTAGGTGGCAGAAAAGGCTGACTGAAAGTAGTGGGTCTTTAAGTGACATCTGAAAGTAGCCAAGGTTTGACATTGATGAATTTGAGGAGTTAAGGAGTTCCAAATTCTTGGAGCAGAGACACGAAAAGAACGAGAACCAAAGGATAAGTTATGCCGTGGAATTGCAAGTAACTGACTGGTAGAAGAGCTTTATCACATTAATTTTCTTTGTGAAAATGTTGTATTTTGATAGAGGAATACTAGCAGCTGTTAATTGCCAAAGTTTAAATAATGAACAGTAATATGATCTTCTGTCATTATTATGATGTTGATTACTATGACGGTACTTGCTAAAAGAAAGTGTATCTCCGTCATTCAATGTAATCCTTGTGTTGTTATTATAATTACAGATGTAAAGGTTTTCTGAGAGTAATGTGAAGGTTTTTCCTTCTGTTTTTATGCGCGAAAGCAGCTACTGCTTTCAGCGCGTCTTAGCCATCGCAATTCTGTCTGTCCGTTTGTCCGTCACACGGGTGGATCAGTCAAAAACAGTGCAAGCTAGAATCACCAAATCTTCACTGTTGGCTGCCAGGAAGACTCTAGTTTCAGGAACCGTAAAGCTTTTCCATAAATTCGAAGGGGGTCACCTCAAACGAGGGCGCTAAATGAGAGGGGGTGTGCAAAATTTGCAATTTTTAGCTAATAAGTCGCTGTATCTCAGTAACGGTGCGAGATAGGGCCTAGGTTACTATTAATCACTAATAGGAAGTCTTACACTGGCTCTCGATTGACGTCGAATTCAAAGACCTTGAATGACCTTAAATGCCAAAATAGGGGGTTTTATGGATTTTTTTGGCGGTTTCGGGCTGCGACACAAGTCTTTATCATTCACAAGGTGGCGCCACAGAACTATCGTTATGCGATCCAGATAGAGAATTTGGTATTTGTATATTAACTTAGCGTAAACACTCCAATTTTCAGCTAAACTACTGAACCGGAACTACTATAGCTTTCGCGTGTCTCGTGAGCCTTAGCTTAAATTTCTTGTTGTTAATGCTGTAATGTTATATCACATAACATTATTGTTTGTATGTCTCAGGCATACTGCTGGATTTTCACTTTGATGCGCTATCTACTCTGCCAAGTAGGATTCTGTATTTCATTTTATTGAGTGTTTTTGAGAACTATTGCTGAATATAGTCGTGATTGTTTGTTTATTGCCAGTTGCACATGTTGTGTTGTTTGTATAATGTGTGGTGCTTAGGTAACACAACATTTTTTACAGACATTTTGGTACTGTGAATGAAATTGCAGATAGATTTTTAAAATTCATCGCAATATCAATTCAAGCTAAAAAGCATTTTATGTTAGAGTAATGTTACAAACTTTCATATAAGATATTTGAACAGTTGACACAGTTTTTTCACCTATTTCCAGAAAGTTTATAATTTTGGCGAAAATTTGGAATTTTTTTAAAGTGGAAAGAATGGGTTTTGAATGAACGGTACTCGATTTCACAGAAAATATTGTGATATCATGGATTTCATTTTTAGTTGGTTATTAATAATAACATTAATAGTAATGGCTAATGTTAATGCTGTTTTGCAGAACAGCGTAATACCAAACCTGTTAGTATGCATGGTGAGCTGTGGTGCCAATGCAGTTCTGCATTATGGTCTCGTCTACCAGGCAGATATGGGCATCAAGTAAGTAAGACTGTTCGGTTTGCTCAGTCTATCAGCTTATGATTAGGGTCCAGTTTTTCCATAGCCAATCAAATCAAATTTGATCTCCAATTTACTGATCTCCGATCAACTTGATGTTCTAAATTGATCATCGATCAACTGTGTTTCGTTTTTCCGTACTTTTTTGATCTTCAATTACGTGATCCACGATTTGTTGATTCACCGTCAACTGATCCTACTTTATGTCGATCTGATTGGCTGACAGTAAACTCGATTTGCAGTGTTATGCTAAATTACCCAGCATGCACTGCGAGTGGGCACGCCATTGCCAGTAAACGTCAGCACAGCAACAATATCAACGATATCGTCTGCTGTCAAAAACACATTCTATTGCAAATCAACACGGGAGCATCTATCCATTTTATTTCTTCACAAAACTATGCAAAAATCGTGCATATTTGTGATTACAAACTACGTTGGTACTGCCGGTATGTGAAGCCAAATTTTGTTAGATACAAGACACCTTATGCATTAGTGTTATTTGCTGAATTTTGTGCAGTTTGCTTAATTATGTGGAAAGTTGCTAGTTATGTTCATACATAGATGCATGCTTTCATGATCATTTGGCAGACAATTTTTTATCTGCTAGGTGTCTGTTGTTAAGCTTTCAACATGCGATTGATAAAATCAGCCAGTTGTTGTCACCCCCTTTATGCATATGACTGAATGTTTTGCCAGTTGACCTGACCTATATTTGAAACCTGTGATTGGCTGGCAGAGGTTCGGCAATATCGCTGGCACTGACCTACTACATAGTGCTCTCGCTGTTATTTGCATACATCTGGGGCAGTGGAATTTACCGCCAGACATGGCCAGGTCTTGTGGCACTTTTTGTTATTGTTTTTTATTGTTGTTATTGTTTTGTGTGAATTATTTGAGTAATATGGAGACGAAAACCCATCTGCAGTATATAAATTCTTTAGCAAATGAACTTGCATTTTGAAGCAGTGATTAAGTGTAATCCATATAAATCATCAAATTATTAACTTTGTTGAATCTTTAGTTCAGTTGTTGTTAATGGTACGACTGCCTTCTTAGGAACTACCTCATTGTACTTCCGCTTTCGTTTGCTGATTTTTTGGTGATTTTTGGATGATTTAGGATGAAATAGAATTTCATATATACATTGTATTTGTACTAACGATGTAATGAACTAAACTTAATTAGCATTAAACGTTTGTACAATAAGATCACTAACAGTGTTCGCAAGACTTAAAGCCAACTAACAATGTTTGGCAACAGTTGCATAAAATAACAGTGAAGTGATTGGTAGTGGCGTGGTGGAGTGGTTATCACGTTCATATTCGTCAACAAAGCTGGTTTGCTGATTTTCTTCAAAAGGCTGACTGTGATCAGCTGTGTATCAGCTTGATACATAACTAACCACCAAGGGCAACTCAGCCTTTTATCCCTTGGTGGTATACTGGCCTGTCTGGCTTGGGTTAAGATGGAGCATGTATGGTCACCTATGTCAGGTGGCAGGTAATACTGTGATCACATATGGCAGGTGATGCTAGACCGTAGCTTTGAGATGGGTTTCTGCGAACCACTATGCACATTTTCAGCCTCCTTTCAATTGGAGTTAAACTGAGCTTAGAACATGACAGTTTTAGCAAGCATTCTGTCATTGATTCGCAATTATATTTTTATTCATATAAATTCAGACGTTATTTTAGGTTCTAGCTTGGGTTTTATCTTGTAGAACGCTGGTCATTTTTGCAAGTGGTTTGATTGCTTGATGCGTGGATTGATTACCTCCGCCAAGGAGGTAATGTTTTTGCCAGACTTTGTTTGTTTGTTTGTCTGTCTGTGTGTTAGCAAGATAACTCAAAAAGTTATGGATGGATTTTTCTGAAATTTTGAGGGTATGTCGGGAATGGCACAAACTACCAGTGGTTCAATTTAGGGGGTGATCCGGAAGGAATCCTGGATTCTGGATCACTTTGAAATTTTCGTTACCATTGCTTTCAATGGGGCATAAGGGAAACCACTGTCAAACTGAAGATGGTGCTGCCACCTGGCGAACAACATTGCCTTGGCGGAGGTGTGCGGGCTCTGACTGCTTTCTAGTTGAGCAATAGAATGCTGTGTGCTAGGCTGGAGCTGGGAATGTCTCGAGGATTGGGGGGAATTTTCTCGTGTCGTCTTGTCCAGTATATTCATGACCGTCATCTTCTGGCTCTGCACTGAAGTCGGAACTTTCCTCGCTGGTTTGTATGACTCATAGATTTTGCCAGAGTAAAGTGTCATTTACGAGAATGATTATATCGTCTAGTGTATAGTTCTGTGCTTATTGTGAAGTTTTGTTTTTAGCAGTATTACGTGTGTTTTCAGCAAATGTGCTTGCCTTTCATGAAATTGTACAAAAATATTTTTTTGACCAGAAATGATGTCTTTATTGAAGAATAGTTGGAAAAGTTTCTGAACTTCTCTGGCAGAAATGAGGCTACGCAGTGCTTCGTGATTATAAGTTACGCTTGTTGTCAAGCACAGAAAATACAGTGAATGCGAATTGAAACTTAGCATGTTGGTAAAAAAGGTGCAACGTTGATATCCATGTTATTGTCGAAAGTCATGCAATTTGTGGTTGTTGTCAACTGTTGTTATAGTATATTTATGCATAGATTTACTTTGACATATTTCGTTGTTTGTAACGTAGTTATTACATGTCATGGATCTGAACTGTCGTCAGTATTTGCATGCTTACTATGACGGTTCATAGTGTAGCTTTCTGCAGTTGAATACGTTTGATTTTCCATGTGTCTTACATAAGTTATACGTCCCAAATGTGACACTGTTGCATGCTGTCACCAAGTGATCTGTAAACTAGATAATTTGTTACCTTTTTTTACTGTAGATGCATATTTTTATGCCCCTATGTCTGGTATTATATTTTGGCATTATGTTATCGTCCATTTCGCTATCCATTTGTTCTGTTAGCAAGACATGGTAAAACCAAGTGGAGAGAATTTTGCTAAACTTTTGGTAGTAACCACATACTTATTCCAGCAAGTCTTCTTGACGGTCCAGCGCTACAAATTGGTAGCCCTTAAAAGGAACCTTTACAGTTCCTACCGATTTAGACTAGTGCCACTCCAGCAACTTGGTTTTAGTTTTTAACTTTAAAAAAATAATAGATTTGTATGGCACCATTAGTTAGTAACTTTAGAGGCACTGTTGGGTGTAGTTGAGGCGACAAATGATGCGATTGCATTTTTGAATGTTATGGGATCAAGGTCAAGGGCACAGGAAGGTCAAATCTTTTAGATTCATTCCAGGTCAAGACATTTACATCTATGCTAAGTGGCCCTTGTCATTTCTACCATATTTGATTGATAGAATAGAAATACACAATTCCAAAGAATAAAACTAGAGAAATTTGTCGGCCCAGTCCCAGTGTATTGTGTGGTGTCCACCTGGCACTGCCCTGTTCTACCTTGGTTCAAAAATACCATTGAATGTTTTTTTTTACCGATTTTGAATTTAATTTACCGAGTTTACTGGGCTAATGCAGATGCTGTTTCACAGACTGTGTTCTGTGTAGGGCTGATTGGGGAAAAGCAGATAAGCGCCTTCTCGATATGCTTCCAAGTGGAAGGATTTGCCTGGATGGTAATGTTGTTGTTTTTCTTCGCTTTGTTTTTTTTTGTTATTACATTTAGTTATTGTCAATGTATGGTGGTGCTCTGTTAGCTGTTTTATACCAGTAGTTTAGCTAATACATCGTATTGTTTGTAGCAAACTCACATGTTGCAGTGATTCAGACGTAATCATTTTGCGCTTGTTGGGGCAGGAAGGTGCAAATTTCCAACAGATAAGATTATGAGTGCTCAAATTTTTAAATTTTGCCCCTAATGTTCCCCATAAAAAGAAAATTTTTTTAACAGGCCTTTCAATTTACTGATATGGTAAAATAAGAAAGAAATTCTAAGGTGAATACTTATTTTACATTTTATTTTAGTTTTTTTTAGTTTTAAATGACAGAATTATAGATGAACCGTGTTCAGCAAACGTGAGTGTTCGTGTTTACTATAGGCACTGAAAACGGTTTCTTTTTCAAATTACGCTTAAAAATGCTGAGAAGTTCAGCAGATTTTCAAAAATTATCAAAATCTGCTAATTTTTCTTCAAGTTGCGATCGATAATGTCAGGAATGTTTTTCAGGTTTTCTGTTTATTTTAACACATATTTCGCTTGATCTAATTTTCCTAGGTAGTGCAGAAACAAACGTTGGGTGAGGTGGGCAACTGAACAGTCGTTTGATGGAAAGTTGTGTCAGGAATATTCGTACCAAAAATTATCAAAATCTGATAATTGGTTTTAAAGTTACAGTCAAAAATGTCGGGGATGTTTTTTTCTCGAGACACAGTGTACAGTCATACGACAGTGAGTTCGGACAGAAGGATTTTTTAAACCATTTTTACCATTTAGATCTGATGACTCTGTGTATGTAACTAATTGACATCGATAACCTAATCATTCCAACTACTGTGCTGCATTGTCCCCTAGGTGCCGCTGGGTATCGGTGGTGCGTGTACGGCTCGTGTGGGTCAATATCTCGGAGCCAATCAACCGCTTGGTGCCATCACAGTCTGCAGAGTTGCTTTCACTGTCCAAGGTACAGTATAGTGTACTTAGTCGTCCAGTGGTCCAGAGAGTTTTCATTTCAGTGCCACTGAACTTGAACTCGAAGGCCAGATGAATATGATCGCCAACCTTCTCTTAGCAGAGTGTATTTTATTAGAGTTGCAGAAATTAAGGTCTAATCACGCAGATCAATCGTTAGAACTGCGAAGATCAGTAAGAATTTTAATTGTTAAAATTTTGGATAAAGTGATGTCAATAAAAAGAAGTAAATAATAGATATCTATTATCTGTCTTTTTAGGAAAAATCTGCATTTTAGTTTGTCTGCAAGACTGTTTAGAGAAACGCTTAATAATTTTCTCAGTGCATCTGTGATAGCTTATAGTTTAATAACTGAAAATATCTGAGAAAAATAAAATGTATTTTTAGCAGTTACCGCTGTTAGCTTTTAATTGAAATTAATGATTAATGACATTTTCTGTTCATTAGTTATTGCTGGTACTGTGATCATGTGTCGTAGCACTAATCTCGCTGGTAATGGGCGTTGGTTGCTATCTGCTTCGGTGGTACATTCCACTCGCTTTCACATCCAACGAGTAAGCATTTCTGCTACATTTCAGCTGTTGACATAGTATGTGATAAAGTGTACGTTTTAGTTTAGTATTTTTTATGTTTTGACCAGCCATTCGCTGGAACCAAAAAATGACGATGTTTCATTTTTGCTAAAGGAAAGAGATGACATATTTTTACCTGTGTGATTTGTTTAAATGTCCACAAGATGATTGAAGAAGCTATGAAGGTATTTTGATGACACTTTTTGGAGAAATGGGGCTGTGGCCCAAGGAATATTGATTAGGTTTTGGTAGTGATCTGAATTATGACCTGTTTCAGATGATGATTCTGATATGATAAGTCTTGGCGGATGTTTGTGATCTTTTAGCGTTTTTAGGTTCTGGCTTAGTTCTAGGAAAAATCATTCTGATTCTTATTTATTTGTATCTGCCTTTTATTAGAAAGATTTTTTGAAGTTTTGAGCTTTTACTTCCTAAGAGAACTGAACAACAACATATTTATGACTGTGGTAGTCTGTTTTAAATACATTTAGTAACTGCTGAGAAGCCTGATGACTCGGTGTTATTTGTATTATTTGTGTTATTTGTAATATTGTCACAAGTCTGTGACACAGTTGCTTGTACGACATGTAATGTTTTATGTTGTCAGTGAGGTGATATCGTTTACTGCTAACATCATGCAGTTGGTCTCCATCTACGTCCTAATGGAAGGCACCAGTGTACGTGGGCACTGCTGTTTGTACATCGTTCAGTTAATAACTTTGATATACTGTAATATGCTGATAAATGCTACATTTGTGCAGGAAAGATGTTCAGTATTTTCAACACGTTATTAGATATATCACACTGCGGAAGGCGCTTTCTGTCCACTCTATCAATAGTCTATCTTATTCACTGTGTAAAAGCTTTTTACACAGCAATCCATTATCTATATGGCGTGGCGTAGTTGGTAACGCATTTTGGCTGAAACGAAGTTACTCTACGCCGGGCCCGGTTAGTACTGTGATGGGTGACTGCCTGCGGGCAGGTAAACCATCTCGGTGCGAAGCCTGCCAGCTAGGTTGACTCAGCCTTCTACCCTCTGTGGGACGGTAAAATGAGTAGTAACTCATGGATTACGGAAGGTGGTGACCTTAGTACAGCTGACTGGGGCTGCCTAGCCGGCCGCTGCGTTAGCCTGTGTCGACAGGCGGCACGTGGTGGCTGTGCGGCTGGCGGCTCGGGTTAGTGACGAAAAGCGCATTTGAGGCGTTGTACACGAGATGCGCTATACAAATTGACACCTTTTTTTATCTGCAACTCTGATTCATGCTAAGTATGCAGTAGTACAGTATAATAATATACTTTATTCCATGATCTACATTGTCCTGCTGTCTGTTACCAGAGTGACTGGCTGTTATAAGTGTCCATAATCTCATTTCACTCAAGCATGATGACTGATAGCGTGTCGCATTTCTATATTACTTGTGCTCCCAGGCAGAACACGCCGTTGATTTAGGCCATAAAATGAGTACGTTTCAACGGAGTGCACAGTTTATTGTGCTTTATTGCACTCCCATAATGTCGATCGGTGCTGAAACCTATACATAATGTGCCATACTAAGAGAACGGAGATTGAGCTTATTGAGTACTTTTCTTCACTCATTCGTGCTATGTGACTGAAGTAGGACATCACCCTTCTTTTCTGTATTATTTCGACTCTGCGCAGCTTTATATCCAACTTTTTTTGCAACATCCATGTTTCGTCTTTTGTCTCTTAACACTTAAGTAATCTTGATTCACTGGAATGATGGCATTCCTTGTTCGAGTAAGTAAAGTGACGTAGCTGCTGGTGCAGGGAGTTGGAGTGAGCATCGCTCGTGGCACGGGACGTCAGACGTTCGGTGCTGTCATCATATTCATCAGTTATTACATCTTTGCTCTGCCGATCGGAGCGCCGCTCATGTTTGCCACGAGCCTTGGCCTTGCAGGTTACTCAGCATTTCTGCTCTGTGCATGTGTGCCTAACTAACTACACGGTGTTGAAACGAAAAGGTACTCTTTTTCTCTCTTTTTCTGACAGTTAATTTAAGCGACATTTTAGCAGCTGAAGCTGAAAGAAAAACAATTCATACTATTTGAACAAAATTTGGACGTTAGTTTTTATCAGCAAGCCATTTGAAATTTACCATGGAAGCAGGGTAGCATTCACAGCAGCTGAGAACGTTGGTTGAGATGAGTAAACAACACATTGCATGACGGCGCTTTTATGTCACAACGATCTGGCTGGGGTTAAGGTGGGGCCCGTTCACCTGTGTGATCTTATATGGCAGGTGACGCTCTGTAGCTCCGAGATGGGCTTCCCATAGAAAGCTACATCACCGCCTTTAACCTTTAACTAGCAACAAATATTTAACAGAGTCCAACGGCCAAATTTAGTTGAATTATTTTATGCTGTTCAATATAAAATTTGTTGTGTGATGTTGTTAGGCTCCAGGAACTATACTCATTACCGATTTTAATGTATTGTATTGCTGCCTTTGATTTGAAGGTAAAACAGTTAGCAGAGCTGAATGTTGTGTTGGAACTCTTGTGTATAGACGCCTGTTTGGTTTCCATAAATGGGAATCAGTTCGGGGATGTATCAGTGGGCTAGGAAGGCTTGACTTTGTACATTTATGTCAGGCATTGAAAGCCAAGTTTTATGTCAGGATTGCTAAAAGCAAAGTTAATGTTACCCAAGATGTTTATTGGGCTTATTTTAGATGTTGTTCAAGTTATAAAGATAAAATTCGTTTTTGTGTTTTTAAGTCTATGAGTTTTATGATGGCAGATATCTCTGCGGAGTTTACAGCTAAGCTTCACTGATTTTTGTACGTGCTAAGTTTTGCGCTTGGATATATTATTGTATTACATATCTGTTTTTCTGTCTGTCTAGGCTTAGTTCTGTTCTGACTTATCGTCGAATTAAAGTGGTTATTAGTATCATTCGTATTGTGTATGTGTGCTGTGGTGCAGGTCTGTGGTGGGGTTACAACATTGGACTTGCAGTTCAGAACATCTGCTTGCTGCTGTTTGTTGCCAGACTCAACTGGCAGACAGAAGCACACAATGTTAGTACAGTAGTCTATTTCGTTGTAATAGTGTTTTGCACATGAAGGTTAATTTGGTTGGGTAGCATTTCGCCTTATCTCATTTCGCCTATTCTCCTTTCGCCTAATCTTTTTTTTGATAGGCGGACCAACAACAACTTGCTTTGTCGTTTTTTTCTTTGCCTATTTGACAAGCTTTGTTTTGTCATTCATAATTTTTTTCTGTATCATTTTTTGGGCCGACTTCTAAGCTGTAAGCTTAAGGTCGACCCTTTGTCGTCGTTGTCGTCTGTCGGATGTAGGGGGTGCAGTCGGCCCCAGCTTAGCGACAGCTGAGAATATTGTTTTCCGTGTCATTTGTTTCTGCCATCACTACCATACATGCACCTTCCTGCACTCTCATGCTTGACTATGATAACAATTAGGAATATCGTAAACTTGCAGATTTGATTTAGTGTTATGTTTAAGTATTTTTTTTCTTTTTGCTACTTTTTTGTGTGGCAAAAAGTGAAATTTAAGGACAGAGTTACTTCACAAGGTAAAGCAATGAAACAAAACAGGTGTGGTGGATGATTTTTATATGGCTGGTGTTCTAACAAAGTATAGCAGCTTTGTGCCAAAAATTATAAATATAGCTTCAGG
>Ga0209671_1008718_pt1 | contig 10615 bp, 8 predicted proteins | sample WorMetHERISLAND2_2_FD_187401 | JGI IMG/M metagenome (GOLD analysis project Ga0209671, IMG submission 187401) | Marine gutless worms symbiont microbial communities from Max Planck institute for Marine Microbiology, Germany - Olavius geniculatus... | ecosystem: Host-associated > Annelida >...
GTCCGCGTTGCATAATGGCTCCTTATCTCAAATATGGGTCAGCAACTATGAAGCAAAATTTACTGACAACTATATCAGCTTAGAGTCATAATGCACGAATTATTTTGAATAATTAGAGAAACCCTTGATACTTAAAAAACAGAATATAAGAAAGACTACACAAATGATCAGTATGTATGCTTTTAACCAGCTCTGGAAAAAAACTTTCAGCTTGTTCATGTTCAAAGAGCTGCCTCTATCTCAGCATACCTATCCTCTTCCGATTCTTCAGATTTTCTTTCCATGATAAAAAGGACAGATTAAGCGGTTAATAAAGATTCTTGAAAAGAGTATTCCAAAAAGAATTGTATGCTAAATATCACTCATAAACATCCTCAAACTCATTATCCAGCTCATCCTCATCCAATCGGTCGAAATCAAACATGATGAACTTTGAATCTGGAACCATACCGAACTTGAAAAAATTGTAAGCGTTATTTCCCCTGTAAGCTTTCTTAGCCTCTTTGAACGCCGTTTCCAGGTTGTCAATGGCAATGTGGAAAAGCCATTCAACAACAGCCTTATCATCCCACCTTTTCAAGATATAATTTCTTTCTTTAAGATTGAATGAATGTCTTTCAGTCCTGTGATTAACGCCCATGTGTTTCTGTGGGGAATCTATCCACTCGTGCAGATTCTTGTAAGTGTTCCCTGTCCTTTCCCGGCTGATAGCGCAATGAACCTTTAAGCTTGGCATTAACAGAGGGTTAAAAAGGTTTTTTATTAATGTTTTGGAAAATTCTGGTGTGCACGAAAAGCACAGCATATGCTGTGTGTTTATTTATATAGGTGAGAAATTTGTGGGAAAATTAGCCACATTCTGGTTAAGGTCAGGTTTTCATTTCCAAGTTCCAGTTGATATTTCCGCATGGGCATTTTATGGCCGTTGGGTTTAGACCGACCATGTTTAGTGTTATTACACTTTGGCATTCAGGGCATTTGAAAAGATTTTCCATATCCTGGAAAGCTTCAGATATGGGTAAAAAATCCTCTTTGGTCATGTCCTTCCATTTATTGTAATGTACGTTCTCGTTTATGCCCCAGTGTTCCATCTGTGTTCTTTGTATGATTTCATTTGCCTGAGTTTCCATCTCAGAGAAAGCTTCAACTTCCTCTGTTTTCCCCCAGCTATTAGCGGATTGTTTGGCCTTCTTTAGGTTTCTTTTGAATGCTTCTTTTGCTCCATCAAGATAGTCTCCGAATTCCCAACGGCTGTCGCTTCTGTAAGGAACTTTTGCCTTCAGAGAATCGCATACATTTTCGTAAAAAAATTCACCTTGTTCTCGCAGAAGGTGGGCTGCTGATGAAACGTTATCATCTTGCAAATTATTCTGGACCTTGTTCCACACGTCTGGATCGGCTTCATATTTTGGTCCTGTGTCTATACTCCATCCTTTGAAATGGGTCATGTTTTTTCCTTTTACGACTCCATCCGTATGAAGCTGTCTTGCCCATGTCCTGTTGTGCGTTGTTATTATGAATTGTACATCTGGGAAAAATTTGTTTAGGAGCTTGCATATGTTTCTTCTATGGGTTGAGTCTATGGACATCACAACATCATCCAAGATGACAAGTTTTACCTTATCTTCAGATATTTTTTTATTGATTGCAAGGTAGAGGCATAGGCCCATGCTGTCCTGGTGTCCTTCGCTATGAAGCGCTCTTGGATGGTGTGCTCCCCTTCCATAGAAATCCACTTTAAAGTCAAGCTGTGGCCCGTCTGATTTAAGCTCAGAATAGAACTCGTTTTCGTCTTCACCGTGTAAGTATCTGTAATACTCACTGAAATCTTTATTTACGGTTTCATATAAATCCTTTAAAACCTTATCTTTGGTTGCTGTGTAAAGAGTTTCCACAATCCCTGCTTTTGCTGCGTAACCTTGTGCTTGTTCATATTTTTCCTTGTCTTGTAAGTATCTACTAAGAGATGATTTCAGTTCTGTGAGCGTGTTCCAGGCCTGTTGCTCTGGCGTGAATTTCTTTACTGTTCCAGTAATCGTGTTCAGTGTTTCAAAGTGCTCTTCCCATTTTTCAGGAGCAAGAAATATCTTGGTATCATCTTTCAGACCTTCAATTGATCTGTAATCTTCTAATGAGTTTTTCAGATCATCACCCCATTTTTTAAGATTTTCAATCCAAGGCTTTAACTCTTCGACTGTCTTATCTTCTTTGAGATTCTCACAAGCTTTAGCTATCCTGGTCAAAAATTCATGAAGCCTTGTAACTTCTGTATTTATTTCGGATGATAATTCTTTTATTTTTGTTTCAAATTTCTCTGCCTTAGTTGCCCTTGTCTGCCTTTCTTCAAGAAATTGTTTTAGCTTGCCTTCATCCCAAGGTGTTAAGCAAAGAGGGCAGGAGCCTGAATCGCCAATTAAAGAAATACCGCTATCGAGAAGCCTTTTGCTTGCTAAGTCTTTTTTCATCTGCTCATCAGCTTTAAGATTTTGGACCGTTTGTCTCAGCTCTTTTTCTTTTTCATAAATTTCTGATCCTTTTTCCTGGACTATTTCGGTTGCTGAATTTATTATCCTTTTAAGTTGCTCCGGGTCTACTCTTTTCTTATCTTCCGCGGAAACAGGGCTTACATCTTTCTGCAAATTATCAGGGTCTAATTTGTCAACAGCATCTCCTTTCAGGACTGTCCTATTTTCGTTTATTTTTTCCAGCAGTTTTTCTTCAGAAAATTCTTTGAGGTCGATTGTTGATTGTATCCCTGCGATGGACCTATCGTAGGCTGTACTTTCCGACTGAACGTTTTTATCTGCTTCTCTTTTGATCGTGACCAGGGTTTTTCTTAGCTGTTCAATCTCGTTAAGATTTAATATTGCCTGTATCTCATCTGCCCTCGTGCTAGCTTCAGCTGCTATGAACTTCAGGATTTCAGCTCTTGAAAGGACATGTTGGCCTCTCTGCGCAATCTCAAGTGACTCATTAAGGATTTGTTCATCAATTTCTCGATCCATATATAGCGTTTTGGGGTTAGCGATTGATCTATGCAATATTATAGGATCTTCAATACCTTCAAGCTGAATTTTTGCGGTTACAACCGCGTCTTTGGGTTTTGCATCAACATGTTTACCATGACCCTTTAGTGTAATGCCTCTGGTACCTTTACCGGTCAGTCTGGTAATATCACCAGTCATCAGGAAGTCTAAAGAATCAACAACTCCGCTTTTACCAGAGCCATTCGGACCTTGAATAGCCATGTTATTGCCATCAGGCTTAAGGACTATCGGATTCTTTATTCCTCTAAGATTTGCAATTTCAAGTTCGAGGATCTTCATTTTTTTTATCCCCTTTTTGCAGCAATTTGACTATGCTATCCTTCAATTCTTTTTTCTTCATATCACCTGATTCAATCAGGCTTTTTAGTTCCTTAGCAGTATCCTCTCCAATAGACTGGACTTTCGCCAGATTCTCAATAAATTCATCATATACTTGCTGAGGTATGGATTTTTCTGTCATTTTTCCTAATCCTTAGTATTCTTTGGTTTTCATATAAAAATATTATTACAATTGAGTGGTATTTTAAAGAAATAATGTAATATTCTGAGGATTATTTTGATAATTATTTTTTCCATTAATTTTTAACTTTATCCCGTTATTCCAAGAACTGAAGCAGATACATCCTCTAATGCAGCGTATTCAGGTAATTCTTTCAACTTATTCCTCAACAGGCGACGACGAGCTGAGATTGATCTTGAAGGGTCAGAAATTCTTTCATCTTCTGCTATTAACGGGAGGGCTTGTTCTGAAAGCTGTCTCGCCAGGTCAGCTATCCTGATATGGTCTGCATTGTCTTGATCGAAAGGAGGTATTGCTTGATTTGTCAGGCCGTGCAAATGTCTTGGGCCGAGTTCACCCTCAGGGTTAAATGGGCGTATAGCTTCGGTAAGAGTATCAGAATTTATCAGCCCTACTCTATACCAAGCTTCTTGCTCGGTTTCTACCAGTTTCCAATAAAGGGTCTGATCGATTATAACATCTGGAAATTCTGATAATCGCAACAGCGCTGCACAAGCGATTCCACCCCCTGCCCCATTAAGAACTAGATACTTATCAGGAGGGAATACCTGGATATTTAGTTTGTTCCTTTCATTAATCTTCTCGTAGAGAGGTTTAACTATTTCATCCTCTTCCATTGCCCTATTGATTCGTTGAAAACGTCGAGCTGTTCGGTTATATCCAGCCGTACGAATGGCTGGAACGTCCATTATCTCCCATGCACCGTTTTCATCTCGTCTAGCAGGTATTGCAATGTTCACAAAGTTATTGTCTAGCGCAAAAGGAAGCAGGTTTAGGGATTGGGCCATTCTATGGATGAAATCTGGTGCCACATGGCCATCAAAGTTCTGTCCTTCGAGTTTTTTTGCACTCTTAACGGCAAAATAGCTAGGATTATTTTGTCTGGGTGTGCGGACACGCCATTCAGAACCTCTTCTATCTCCAATTTCAACACAGACACCAGGACGTGGCATCAAGTCAGCACCCTGTGGTGGAATTTCTCCTGCTTCTGGCCTTGATATTACCGGTGAGGTACCAAGGACCCATGCGGTACGGTCACCTAGTCGACCAACATTGAACGGACATGTTTGAATCTCTGTTGGGAGTGCGATTGCACCATTAGGGTTGCCTCTGTTGACTTCACCCATGGTTCTTTTTTTAACACCGACAGCTACTGCGCCACGGATCTTGAATGTGCCAGGGGTGACTTCCCACACTTCTTGTAGCTCGAACGGCACGGAACGGTCAGCACCGAGATATGCATAATCCCGTAGCTTTGCGTGATGTTGGCCGTTGAAAATAGTTCCTGGAACCAAACATGCTATAGCTGCTCCTGGCTTTAGGTATCTATCTATAGCATGCAGCAGATGTGTGGTTGCAAGTTCAAGATGAGGATGTGCTGCACCGCTAGGCTTGATCCCATATGATTGTGCACGGGCTGAAAGTTGGTCTTTGTACGGATTTTCAGCGAATTGACTCATCGCCAGCCACGGCGGGTTAGATATCAACCCATTGAACTGACCGGCCAGCAATCCTGGCCTATATGTATTACGCAATATAAATGCCCAGATGTAATCGCCGACCTAAAAAGTTACCAAAATCACCGTTTTAAATATTACCACTACTTTAATAAGACGTAGTTGTGGTTATTGGATTTAACAAATATCCATGGGGCTATCAATATTAATAAAGGGAGCTGCTGGAGGTGCCCTTATTTGTTTGACTTCAGCTAGTTTTCACTTTCTTTCGATAACTTGATCCCTCCAAAATAAGGATATGCGAGTTGTAGACTAGACGGTCGGCGATCGCTGTAGCCACAGTGGTGCTATCAAAAATTTTTCCCCAGCCAGCAAAGGGCAAATTTGTTGTGATGACGGTGGATTTGTGTTGATGCCTTTGGCTGATGACCTGGAAGAATAGATTTGAGCCTTGTTGGCCCAGCGGAAGGTAACCGATCTCGTCACATACTAGCAAATCTTGAGATTGATAATAATGCAGTTTTTTGAGCAAAGAATGGTCTGCTTCGGCAGCGATCAAATGATTGATCATATCGGTTGCGGTGGTAAAAAGGGTTTTAATGCCGGCCTGAGTTGCCGCATAGGCGATACATTTGGCGACAAAGCTTTTTCCAACCCCCGGGTTGCCAATCAAGATGATATCTTTTTTTTGCTCGACAAACTGCAGGGTTATGAGATTTAAGATTTTGGATTTTTGTTTTTTTCGGGAACCATGATGGTCAAAATCAAACTGATCGATGGTGGGTTTTTCAAGCAGTTTGGATTGCTTGAAGCGCAGGGCGATTTTATTTTGGTGCCGGTATTCGAGCTCCAGATCAAACAGATGATCGATTGTTTCAAGCGGGCTCCAGTTTTTGTCGGTGGCCATTTCGATGACCTGGGCTAGGTTTTGTGCGGTAGCTTTGAGTCTGAGAGCCTTGCATTTTTCAATGACGGTTTCAATCATTTGGATTTTCTCCTTTTGATTAGCTCAGCATCATAGTCGGCTAAAGAGGGTTGTGTGAGTCGGATGCGGTTTAAGGCGTCATCTTTAAGTTTGACCGGTTGATGCTGGTGTTTGGGAGTCATTTCCTGATACAGGATGTTTTCGATATAATCAGCGCCGTATGCGTTGAAGGTGGTGGCTTTTTGGATGGCATACAGCAAAGAGGCAGAGCCGTATTCATCTTTAAGTGCTAGCAGTTTTATGACACTGTTTTTAATCGGCTGTTTGGCGTCAAGCAGTGCTTTAAAGTAATCGACTGCCGCCTGGCCCAAAGATAGAAAAGCGGCAATTTGCTTATCGTGCCACAGTTTTTTCTGGATTTTTTTGACTTGCTGCAGATGTGCCGGCAGTTCGATCCGTTGTTTGCGCTGCCAGCATCTTTGGTGTGCGGCGATTTTCTTTTGATTCAGGTAGATGCTCACCGTAAACGCATCGGCTTTGATTGTTGCCTTTTTGCCGATCGTCCATGGCGGGGTGCTATAGCAGTTGCCATCAAATCGCACGGCAAAATCCTTATGGACTTTTACCAGGCAAGTTTGGCGGCAGTCAGGCACAAGTTGCGGCAAGGGTCTTAGATCCATTTTGGCAAATCGGTCTTTTGGTTTTTCACCGGTGCTCTGATGGATGCGGACATTGGCCACGGTCGCCAGCCATTGGTTGACTTGCAGCTGAACATCAGCCAGGTCAGTAAAGGTTCTTAGCGGTAAAAAGTTGTGGCGAAGGTATTTGAGGCTATTTTCAATTTTTCCTTTTTCGTAGGGTGCGGCCGGATTGCACGCCACCGGTACAATTTTAAAGGGACGTAAAAATTGTAAAAAAGCCCCGTTAAAACGGATCAAGCTGCCCTGTCGTTCAGTGACTGCGGTCAGCATATTATCAACTACAATTTCTTGCGGTGTTCCGCCAAAGAAACGGAAAGCATCTAACAGACATTGGTGAAGAGTTTGTTGCTTTTGGCTGTGGGTAAACTGCACATAGAGCATGCGGCTGTAGGATTCGATGACTGCCAGGGCATACAGTTTTCGTTTGGTCTGCCCGTATTGCAGATGTCCAAAATGACCCCAGTCGACTTGGAACTGTTGACCCGGCGGTGATTCAAAACGAATGAAAGCCCGGCGCGATGATTGGCGACCTCTGAGTTTAAGCAGGTAATCTCGGACAATGGTGATTTTACCGTCAAAGCCCTGCTGCTGCAGTCTTTGCAGCACCACCGGGGCTTTGACTTGTGGATCTTTTTCCAAGAACTGTTTAATGAGTTCACGATAGGCGTCGAGCTTGGAGGCTCTTTTTTTTCGTTTGGCCGGAGTCGGATTAGGATTGTCTATATATTTTCTAACCGTCGGCCGGCCAATGCGCAAATGGCGGGCGATTTTTCGTTCGGACCAGCTCAAATCATTGAGCCGATGAATTTCAAAGATGGTGTGCTGGTCAATTTTCATCTCATACCTCCTTAAATAGCCGGCTGGAAAGCTTTTCAACAGCTATGCGTTCATCGGGCTTTGAGTTGCTTTTAGCTGATGCTTTTTGCGGCAGTTCCAGAACTTGAAAAAGGGTGCCGTCAAATGCGATCAGATCCTTTTTCAAAAGGCCTTGGCGGGCTGCGATGTAATCATCAAGCGTCAGCTGGAGCAAAGAACAGATAGAGTCATAAGCATAATAAGAAAGCCCGTAGCGATCCGAGACCAACACCAAGAATAAATACAAAAGCAGTTCGGTCTGGCTCAGTGAGGATAAGAATCCATCGGTGACAAACCGATGGGGAATAAAACTAAATCCGCCCGTGATGCTGCGGACGCGATTGGGATTAATGATTTTTTTTCTAATCATGGCCGCCTCCTTTGTGAAGTGATTTGCGACCAAGATTATCAGCATTGCAGCTACTGAGCTAACCAATCCATCTTTGCAATCACGGGTAATAGATTGGAATCTTGATGATATTGACTTTTAACGCGTCCATCTTTGCAATCACCGGCAGCAGCCAAAACTGGCCAAGTATCTTAAAATTATTGAGCTTTGACGCTTCCATCTTTGCAATCAAAGCCGGGTCGATCTTTTTTGCATTCGATGAAGATCTGGCCCTTCGGTTGCGCATGGCCTGCAGAATTCGATTCCGTTCGGCCTTTTCAGGGTTGTCTTTGCGATACTTTTTCCAATAGTCGGGATTAGCCTTGATCCACTGCTGTTGACTACTTTTTTGATTGGCGGCATAGATCGGATCGGTTTTGAGCTTATGCCTTTGCCAAGCTGCCTTTTTAGCCCTTTGACAGTTGATTTTTTTACAGGCAGTCTGGTTTTTGTGCCGTGGGCTGGCATCAAAAAAAACACCGCAATACACACATGGGATTTGTTCCATCACCATTTTCTCCATTTAAAGAAAATGGCAATAAATCAAAATAATTACACGAATAAAATGGATTTGTTAGATCAGATCGTTAAGGGGAATAAAATGGCTGAAGTGCGATAACACTTCTCAAGGTAAGGCGAAAGTATATCGATGCAGGAATAAAAGGGGAATGAGAAAAATTAAATGAAAAGTTTTTCCTGATTGATTTGAATAAAATGGTAAACTTTTACCGGTGGCATTGGTATCGATCTGCACCGGTGATATTGGTTCGGAATTAAATCGGTGGTCCCAGCCCAGATACCATTCCTATTGATAACGGCCAATTCAGCCATTCGCCTGGCCAGATTGAATACGCATTCATTGATGCGTTGTCTGAGATTATCATCGATGTCCAACTGGTGCCTATCTATGAGTGAATCGACCAGCGTTGTTGCTCTGTCTTGAGTTAGCGCATCAGCATTTCCAGCTTGTTGGGCCTCACGTGCTTCGTCGTAAGACCAGTCTATGATACCATCAAAAAGTTGCCGGTTCTCGGGTCTTATCAATTCAGCAGGTAGGTCGACACGGTTGCCGTCCAGCTCTATGATGATTTCGCCTGAGTCTCCAGGTAAGGGAATTTGACGAGATACTGGTGTAACCGCAAACAAGGAGTCCGCATGGTAAACAGGAATCGTTACAAGCTCAGCAGATGCACGAATCTCATCAGCTAATGTGACGACCCATGTTGTCTTGGCCAACAGCACCGCTAAAGGATCAATGTCAAAACCGGTGACCACCTCAGAGAGCTCCGTGAACGATATATCTGTATATTCCTCCTTTGCATGTTTGATTGCCTCTGAAAGAATCGAACCAGATCCGCAGCACATATCAACGAGTCGTGGAACCTCGTTGTTTGGTATCATGTCGACACATTTCACAGCGAGGTGCCTTGACATCCATTGAGGTGTCCATTCTTGGCCGAGTAGCCTCCTCTGAACTTTGCGGGCCAACTGTGCCATCAATCTCCCGAAAAGATCCTCTTCAGGTCTTTGTGAGAAATCATAAGCATAAAGATCCCGTTGTACTTCGTGAGCTACCTGCAATACTTGACCGAGATATGGTTGCAAGCGCCAAAGCCACCCAAAATAGTCCTGCTCTATAAAATTACTTAAGTGGAATCGGTTTTCAAAATACTCCCCACTTAAGATTTGGGTCATCTCGTCGTCTTCACTCATGATTGCACGTTGCTCAAGTATGTTTGCACAAAGCAAACGGGCTAAAATCGCGATGTATGCCTCGTCAACGTATGCAGATGCTCGAAACTCCCTCCCGGTCCGCTCAAGAGAATCCACAAACTGTGACCAAAGATCAGTTACCAAGGCGACTGAATCATTGCTATTTCGTCCTTCATTCACCAAAGAAATCAAGGCCTGGACATGTCGACCGTATGCTGAGCTATCCAGTCCAAGGTCTGTAGTTATGAATTCGGCTGTCAGTTGACGTGATTGTTGTCTTGCTAAATGTTTCTGTAAGAAACTTATGAATCTTTGCGCGGTGCTCCTGTCAGCTCTTGAAAGTCGTAGGACTTCTACCTCTGTGAGAGTTATGTTGTCAGGTGTGCAGGTTTCAGGGCTTACTCCTTCAGGTATAGTAACATCATACACATGCCATTCAACGGTGTCAGAAAGGATTCCTCGAACTTGGGAGATTGGCGTTCCAGCGTTTAGAGCACCAGCGACATGTTCCTTCACCTGGTGATAACCGGTTTCAAAACGTGGTCTTTGCTGAAGATTAGCCTCATATTCAATCGTTGTCGCTCTAACAAGGTTATCCATGAAACGATTCGCAGTTGTACCATCTGCCCTTCTGATTCGGGTTGCTGCTTCAGTACCTTCGGAATAGTGATTTATCCATGAGAGATCTTCAGCGTCAGGGAAAATGCTCCGAAGCCATGATGTGAACTCATTCCTAAGTACGGCTTCTGATCTCCCTTCTCTGCGGAGTTGATTGCAACGCCTAATGCATTCCTGAGCACCTTCTATATTAGCTGGCATGATATATTCACCGTTGTCTAGCCTGAATATTTCATAAAAAAGAAGCAAAACCTCCTATAATTTGTTATATATCAATTGCTTAGATTGAAAAACAAAGGAGGTTTTGCCGTGACAAAATGTAACACAGAAACCATCGAATTTACAAGCTGTAAAAGACGCATAGTCCAAGCCAATTTTCGTGGTGGCGAGA
>Ga0209671_1008719_pt1 | contig 10614 bp, 8 predicted proteins | sample WorMetHERISLAND2_2_FD_187401 | JGI IMG/M metagenome (GOLD analysis project Ga0209671, IMG submission 187401) | Marine gutless worms symbiont microbial communities from Max Planck institute for Marine Microbiology, Germany - Olavius geniculatus... | ecosystem: Host-associated > Annelida >...
CGTCATGATATATCACACAACGATTCATAAAAATACGCCGACACACCGATTAGTAGCCATGAGAGATAAAGAAAAGATACTGCAGCATTAGAGACGAAATGCAAACAGTTTTTTTCCAGTAAAACTTTGATAACAGACCAAAAACTACAAAATATTTATACGGGTCCAATAAAAAATTCTAGGGATGCAAGTCTTTTTTGGGACAACCGAAAGCACAAGAATTTTTTGGGCTTTATCTCATGACTTAAATAGGGCATAGGTCGCTGTTGATCACTAATAGGAGGTCGCATAATGGCTTTCAAATGACATGAAAATCATTGACCTTGACTGACAATGAGGGGTCATAACGCACTATAGACCTAGTATGCCACAAGTGAGGTATTGTGGCTAAACGGTAAGTCGTATGGGGTCGGCAATGCTACCATCGGATTGGGCGCTGGCGACTTCCCATAGGCTGTTAATAGTAACCATGCCTCCATCTGCAGCGGTTTGGTCGCAGTTTTCAATGGAAAGTTTCAAGCTCTCGACCTTGGAAGTTGGATGACCTTGAAGGTCACTGATAACCAGTACGGTCGGCTATCTTAGCGACAGCTGGGCTTCTTATAGCGTTTCAGCACGGTCTCGTTACTGTCGCATATTATAGTGTAGACAGTGTTGGAACTCGCAGTGGCGTCGTGGCGAGGGACTGAGGGGAGGATTCCATGCCCCCTAAATTTTTGTTTGTCGATAAACTGTCTGGAAATCTTCTTCCTGTGTAATGTTTTGTCCAAAATGCAAAATTTGGGCTGAAACTTCCATTTTGGGGGAAAATTTAGTGGCAAAATTGCAATTTTAAGCATCCATACTGTCGTCCGTCGGAAATTTGCATCTGTCTGTTGAAAGTTGAATGCTTTCTCAAGTCGTGCTTCAGAAATACAAGATGCCGTTGACACAGCCTAGGGCCTATTCCTTTCATTATACTACGCTATACAAAAGCATGTACCCCTGCCTAATTTACCGTTAGTAACGGTACTCGTCGTTACTTTTTTCTCAGTTGATGATATTGTTAGCATCCTCCGTCAGAACCAAACTTTCACTTTTGAAATTATCCAAGTTACACATCCGTATACACGCATCTGATTCGTTCGCAACATAGCAGTATACATAATTAAGTTTTGAATGATTGACTGAGTGATAGATTCAACAAAACCGATCAGATATACAATGTAAGCTAATACTCGTAGCTAGTCTTGTATATATAGTTAAGTTGGTTGATTGCGTGATTGCTTGATGCGAAGGCTCGCGAGCATAGACGAGCTGGTGTACAGCTCGGGTCAACCCAGGAGCAGAGAGATCAACAGCCGCCTGCAGCACGTCGCCGCCGCTCGCTCAGCATTGACAGTCTCGTCATGGTTTACGAGCCGGAAACTTTTGATGATGAAGATGATGACGACGTACCTCAGAGCATGGTCAATGAGCAACAGCATCAGACAAGAGCTCGCACCAATACCATCTAAATGAGCGTACACAGCGATAAAACTGAACTGAACTGACATGGTGGTTTAGTTTTTGATGAACTGCATGACCATTGGCAAGGCAAGCAGTAATGCATTACAGTAGGCACCGGCTATCGGTGCCGTCGGCATATACGTGACTACGGGCACGTACGCGTCAACCAATGACCAATGGGCTCGCCCTAGCTGTTTGCGCATTGGTCAGTTCGTCAAAAACCAATTAACCGTATATCAGTTCAGTTCATTTACGTCGCTCTGTACACGCCTTAAAGGAGCGTACAAAGCGACAGAACTCAACTGAAACAAAATGAACTGAAATAGATGCCTACGCAATGCACGCCGCTGCACGTGTCGTCTGTCGCTTTCAATAGGCCTACACCTCAACGATTCTGCTTGTGTTTAGCCTACGCAACTTGAGCACTAAACTTACATTCAACAGTGCAATTCAGTTTATTTCGCTAACTTGCTAAGTGTACTACGCGAGTTCAGTTAATTTCGGTTCATTCAAGTTGCTTTGTACACGTATTTCGATTCACTGTTTCCGCCTTGTCCTGCACCTCTCCCCACAGGAAGCCTGAAGGGGGAAGAGGTTGAGCTAGTGCGTAACGGAGAGTACCCGCCCATATGGCGGGAACTTTGCTAGTAATTATAATCTGGTGAATTTCTTGACTTAATTTTCGCAAACACAAATGAAACAATTTATCTGAAATTCTAATACATTTACAACTCCTGTGAAGGCCGGCTGTAAAAGCTTATGCACGTGTTTTGTCTTGCACCTGCAACGTCTTGGCAAGCTGCCTGCCAATGGCTGAATGGCACAACATTGCGTTAATAACATCTGCAGAAACTGCACAGATTGTACTGCAAAGTTAACACGTGTACAAAGTCATTTCACAACGTCTGAACTAGTGCAGAAATCATCGTTACTTTCACCACAGTTTGGGCAAAATAAAACATTAACAGAACATCGCAATAAACAGAACAGAAACTTGCCACCATCAGTTACACGGTGACCACTCACCACACACGGGTACTGCTAAATACTGTGTAATGATAATACACAGGGTGACAAGTAAAACTGGAACATACATGCCTACAAAGTCGTCCCGTAGTGGCAATATTGAAAGTGAAGTGTAGTCGTGCTGAACACGTTTCTGGACCGACCGTTAAGCTCTAAGCTTAAGGGTCCGGCCTTTGCTACCGTTGTAGTCCGTCTGTTTGTAACGTTCGATGTCGCTAACTGGTAAGTCATAGGAGAAAACTTTTTACACGAATAATTTGCTATGGGTGTAAAACTCAGGCATGCAAAATTTCAGCCATTTACTCCAAGGGGAACATTATCAAACTGGGGGTTGAATGGACGGGGGGTAGGACAAGTGTGCGTTTTTAAACGGAAAACTGGCCATATCAGTGAAATGGTGAGAGATATGGCCAAGGCTACTATTAATGACTAATAGGAACTGGCATACGCCACATTACACCCTTTCAGATGAAATGAAAATCATCGACCTTAGATGAACTTCAAGGTCAGTGACAACCAGTACGGTCGGCCCACCCTAGCAACAGCTGGGCTTCTTGTGGCTATAGCTGTATAGGTAGGAGGTACGGTCTGATGATGTGGTACATTAGCCATCTGCATGTGTGTGCATGATGTACACGGTATACAGAATGAGAATGAAATGTTCCACCTTTTTTGCGTTACCCTGTACGTTCAGACGGGCGGAATTACACAAACAGATGCCTAAACAATGCATTGCGCACAGATGATACCAGGGCACTGTTAGAACATCTTAATGCTTCGACCCCCTTTGAAAGCAAAAATTGCAATGAAAAGATCAGAATTAATCCTAACAGCAAAGGAGTTTACCAAGCCGTGAATAAGGTTTAATATCCTGCTCAACACATAATAGGTCATTTCGGAGATGGTCACCCATGCAATCAGTGCACTGGTGCGGAAACAAAAATCAACAGCAAATAACAATACTAAATCATAAAATATTCACACACCCAGGCCTCACATACAGCATTTTGGCTATAGATACATGTGGGCCTCCGTTTCGCATTGCTAAATGCACCCATGGATCATACATTCAAAGGCACCTTCAACTGCTGCATAATAAAGCTATTACAAAGAACACTTTCCTGACAAAGACGTTAAGACAAACACGACAAAACAAAATGGGTAACAAATCTAGCATACCACACTTGGACAATACTTCACACATTTACTGCAGAACAAACCGCACATCAAAAACTACAGCAGCCTTCCTCGAAATAATTTTTGTTTGCCTCTAGATGTCGCCACGGCAAACTACTTTGATAAACTTAGATGAAAGGACCCACCAACTTTCTCATGTTTGTTGTTTTTTTTCTTTCCTGGTGTGTATCATTTCCTTAATGCACCGGTCTATCCGGTTGCTTTCTCTGTCGATCACCTTGGCGCAGTCCTAGTCTGTGACGTGGTCGAGAGAGATAAAGCACTCAGCAAGTGGCCAAGACGTCAACAGATTAACAAATAAATGTCATAACTTGATGAATTCTTAATCAGATAGTTTATTAGTTGCTGTTTCAACCTGCGTCTTTATTGAAACAAAGTTCAACATCACCTTAATCTCCTGTTACGTTAATCTCTGTCAATGCTTCGCTTAAACACACTGACTCATGTCACCAATCTCACTCATGAAGCCATAATGTGCTCTAGACATTATAGATGTACTCATAATACATGCTTGGGTCATTCAGAAACATCCTCTTTGACATGGATCACTATCAGTAATTTCTTAACGACATATCAGAAGCACACAAGAGGCCATTTTGTGCCATATAATACAAAACCAGCTACTAAAATCGAACCAAATAATCTAGCAGCTAAACCATACAAATGCATCCTGGTTCCACCACACTGTGGTATGATACTCTATCCGTTGCACATACCAAGAAGCTATCACTGCATCATGGAGATCAACAAAAGTTACAGAACAAAAATCACGCACCAACATACAATGTGCACATGTAATAACACAGAAAATGTTATTAACAAATGTGAAAGGCAGCGTCCTAGAAATCAATGTATACAAGGTCCACTGTACAATTTCTCTGGCAGCATTTCACCAGGGGCCGTATGCATAACGTCGTAACTTTAGTCTCGGACTAAATCCGAGTTACGTTGGACTAACTGTTAAGTTGGTATGCATAACGACGACTTATCGCTAGTTTGGGCGTAAATAAGGGACTAAAGCTAGTCTCCCTCGCAACCAGGCGTAACAGGTTTAGTCCAGCATAAATAAATTCGTTAACAACAAAATTATGGCACTTGCTAATACATCTTGCATCATTCAACACTTATGGCTAGCCAGTATCTATTACTAACACAATTTTAGAATTAAAATTTAAGGAATATAACATTTATTGCCTGATTTTGTTCGCACATTTTTGCGTCGCACATTTCTCCTGCACGCGTAGCTGTAATTAGCCTAGGCCACAGACGTCATGAATATTAATGTACGGCCCGTGGCTGCAGCAGAGGGAGCAGACGACAATTTTGCCGATGCGCACCTGCCGTGCATGCGTCAGCGTGAGAATGGGTGACTTCATGCTAGGGAATTCCAAAATGAAATTACCCGACATCAACTACACCGGGACTTGCTAGTCCGACTGCTACGTCGTCTTTTTGCATACCGACTAACTTCGTCGATTAGTTTCGGACTTGTTAGTCACGATATAGCCGCTAATCTCGGCGTAAACTAAGATGCTGTTATGCATACGGCCCCAGAACCACATTTACAGAACAGACATTCACATCTGCAAGAATTTTACTCGAATTAAATACTAATCTTTAAACACAAAAGTGTGACTTGGCGTAACGGTCTGTCCATCGAGGTCACAGCCTTGACTCCAAACTGTTCCAATACCTGGTAATAACTGTGGGTTAGTTATTCACAGATGTACCTCTGTTACAAAGCAGTACAGCTTAGTTACTTCATATAGGTCTAAATGCCGGGAATGTAACAGCAATGTACGGAAGAGCTATGGCCCACCACCCATGTAACTGAGCTGACAATAACTATACAAAATATCAATCAATTTCTTTAACATTAGCATCATTTTAGCTACAACAATATCTTGACACAAGCATGGTAAATGTGCTCAGGACTCAGTGGATAATCATGCATGCAGAATGAAGCAAAAATAAACAGACAGATTATTATTAAAGAATAACAGCTTAACAGCAAGACCGGAAGTCGTGAAGTGAATGTGTGCCGACACAATTACTTAGTTCATACATTTGCTGTCTGTCCGCATTCAGAAAGACATTAATTAGTAACCATTTCCTGGTTTGCAAGGACAATGAAAGCTCAAAGGACCAGGAACCGTACAGTATCATACAAAAGGCATGTAACCATGTTTGTGTGAGGATTATGTTGGAGTCTAAGACAAGACTAGTTCACTCATAACACTCGACGCCGTAGCAACAGTATTAAGCCGACAACAACGCACAGCAATGTTGTGATGTACATGTCCCAGTAAGGACCTAGCAGCTCTGCAACGTTCAGAAACTTGAAGATGCTTGTGTTCTAACAAACCACAATACATCACATATAGAGAGAGCCATAGCTGCAAAAAAACTTCTGCTTCAAAATAGTCAGATTTTGGATCCAATCTGCCTTCAAAAGAGACCAACGACAGGTGTGACAAGAAAAACTGACCCATTACATGATGGTTAATCTCAATTCACAATTTCACAACCATGCCTTTGGATACGAATCATATTATAAGACACAGTGATGAATCACTGGAATAAAGCCCATAAAATTTCATTTCAGTAAATTTTTATGCGCGACAGCATGTAATGCTTTGTGCATCTTAGCCATCGTCTGGACATCCATCTGTCAAACTGCAGTATTGTGTCAACACAATGCAAGCTAGGATCACGAGATCTTCACTGTGGGCTGCCCCAAGGACTCTAGTTTATCGTGACAAATGTTGAGCCGCGTTGGTTTTTAGTCAGCTCGTCGGCCGGGGTGTGTATGTCGCTTGTGTGAGAACAGGTCGACGATTTATTTTCGCTTCAGATAGCAAGCTTTTTCATTGTTTGTAACGGAAAAAACGGCAACAGGTAAAAACGGCAACAATAACAGTGACAACAATTACAGACTGTACATGTCGAGCCGTGTTGGTTTTTAGTCAGCTCGTCAGCCGGGGTGTGTATGTCGCTTGTGTGAGAACAGGTCGACGATTTATTTTTGCTTCAGATAGCAAGCTTTTTCGTTGTTTCGAACAAACAGCGAAAAAGCTTGCTATCTGAAGTGAAAATAAATCGTCGACCTGTTCTCACACAAGCGACATACACACCCCGGCCGACGAGCTGACTAAAAACCAACGCGGCTCGACATGTACAGTCTGTAATTGTTGTCACTGTTATTGTTGCCGTTTTTACCTGTTGCCGTTTTTTCCGTTACCCTTTTTTACCATTGCTGATTTTACTGTTGCCGTTTTTTACTGTTTAGAGGTGTACCAACTTCACATTATCAATTCTAAAGTACTAATGTTCAAGGCAGTAAACAAAAAAAGAGAATTAAGGTAATAAGGTTAAGAATTAAAGCAACACACTTCAAGGTTCAAAGCTTCTTACATCTTTGAGGTATTCAATGAAGAAGTAGACATTGAGTCGACTGAGAGCCATCATGACTGGCACCTTGGCATCAGCACTCGTCTCCGCAGCCATGTCATAGAAACGCTTTGCAAGATGGATGTCCTACGCAATTATATACACATATTCGACATATAAAAGGTTAAAGGCATGTATAGCTCTAATGTGTATAACTCTTCACAGGAAACCGTCACAAAACTACGAGCATCACCTGCCATATGGGATCACACAGTGTTACCTGCCACTTGACACAAGAAAATGTGCCCTGCTTTAAGCACAGCCAAGCAAGGTGGTATTGGATTAACCTACCCTGGAGGGATGGAAAGCTGAGTTAACATTGGTGCTTGGTTATATAACAAGACGGTTTACCTGTCTGCAGACAGCCACCCACTCTAGTAGTAACCACTTGATAGCGACCCGAATGGGAGTTAAACCCACAACCTCTTGACCATAAATTGAATGACCTATCATTATGCCACCACTAAACATTTCACTGTTGGTACTGCTACTTCCAGACTACCACCAACCAAATCACCACAATGAAATGCTACACATCTTCCTATCAGCACTGTAACTATCAGAAAACTTACTGTTTTGCTCATTTGTGACATTTTATCATAAAACAGGCTGTTTTCCTTTAGTGCTATTATGATTTTAATCAACAAGCAACTCATAATTTTTACTCCTCACGTGCTACGTTCCTAATGTAGCGAAGAGGACCGACTGACGACCGACCGATCTCTGTTCCTGGAAGAGCCTTCCTGGAAGAACTTCAAACGGCTATATCTCCATAACGGTGCCAGATAGATGCATGGTTACAATGGACCACCCATAGGAAGTCGACCGCCGAGAGTTGAATGGTCACGTGACTGACGACGTCACGTGACCCCAAAAGGTCAAGGTTGTGGCCCCATTATCTTTGAGGCGCCACATCCATAATGGTGCCAGACAGACGCATGCATTGAGGTATAACAAGACAAATGGCAACTAGCGTCATCGACCATTACCGGAAATTTTCCCTCTCAGTTCCTAAAATCGGGCAATATTTTCTGAACTTCAGGGAGACAGTTTCCAATAACGACCTCGATGCCAGTCACTATTAGTATAATATTAAATGGGTCTCAGTAAGACACCGGGTCTCTACAAGCTAAAAGGAACAAAAAAGCTGTTAGAAGAATACAAAAGAAAATGATGCACGCGAGAAGTACATTAGATTGGTCACAATCTAATAATATTTCTTGTTGTATATTTACATGTGACTGTGGAATCTAGCGATATTCTGCCATGACTGATTGGTAGGGATCAACCGAATTCACGAAAAAAAATGCATGATTTCACGGCAGAATTTTTAAAATGTGTCAAATTTCACGGAAAATTCACGGAAAGGGTTTCGCAAATTCACGGGAAATTCACGGGCCCCACAGACGTTATTTCGAGGTGCTGCGCTAATGCAAATGAAGAAATTTCAGAACAACGAATATTTACTAAAAGTCAAGACTCAAGACAGTCAATGTCAACTACTTAGTGCTGAAGTGCGACACGCAGCAAACAGCAACATCCGTACAAAAGCTGCTGATAAAACTCTGGAATTGTCATAAATTAAACTAAAAGCGCTAAAATTCACAAAAAATCACGGATTTCACGGAAATCGGCGTTTTTCACGGAAGAAGGCCAATTTCACGGAAAAAAAAACGGCCGTGAAATCGTGAATTAAGTTGGTCCCTACTGATTGGGTGTTTACACGATCCAGCAAACGTCCAGCTCCATTATAACATATGGCAGCAAACGTCCAACATACTTCCAGCAAACGTCCAGCATTACATTTGCTGGAAGTTTGCTGGACCGTGTAAACACCCCATAAGATAATAAAATGCATTTACAGAACTTAGGCAACTACATGATGTTTCATAAAAAGGACCCCTTTTTCTTTCTTTCATAATTCACTCAAATGATGATCAATTTACATGAAATTTTTACCAGTTGTAGCTGAAGAAATACTAATTCAAAATATTTCAACAAATGTGGCAGTTGATTAAATATTCTTTGCTAGTCGTGACGTAAAGCTGAAGTCATAATGTGACACGGGTACAAGCTTGCTAGTCTCAACTAGTGCTGTATGTTGCTACCCTGCTCCAATGATGAAAAATCTGGTTTGTTCATGACAAATTATTGAAGTTTACAGTTACAGTTACAAAAAAACATGCAAAGCAATCACATTTATTTATCCGTGGGGACAGTTGGACTTTCACATGTTCGAGTACGAAGTGCACTGGCACACCGTGCTTGTGAAAAGGTTGAGTTTTTGGATTGCGAGACACCTGTTTTCATGTCCTGATGTTGCTCAGAGCTGACAAGATAAAAATTTTTATTAGCGAACCAAATTAAGTTCACCATCGAAGCAGAGTAGCAACTGACAGCACCAGCTGAGACAAGCAAGCTTGTACTCACGACACTGTGACGTCAGCATTATGTCACGACTAGCAAAGAATATTTAATCAACTGCCACATTTTGTTAAAATATTTTGAATTAGTAAAAATTAGTATTTCTTCAGCTACAACTGGTAAAAATTTTGTGTAAATCGATCATCATTTGAGCGAATTATGAAAAAAAACAAAAACAAGTCCTTTTTATGAAACATCGTGTATAGCAAAACAGTGGCATACCTGCTTCATGCCGAGGCCTTGTTCATGCATGTATGCGAGGTTGAACATGGCCTGGGCGTTGCGCTGCTGCTCTGAAGCCATGCGGTAATGCATTGCTGCCGTCTCATAGTCCACTTCAGTGCCATAGCCGTAGTAATGATAGTCACCAATCTTCACTCGTGCTACAGTGTATCCTATCACAGCACCACCAAGTGACTTGCCGACCATTTCTAACAATGCCATGGATTTTTCACACATTAACAGCTAACACCTAGGCTTAACGCCTTATACAGGAAGTGGATTTATGTGTACTACTCCTCAGCTAGTTAAACGTGTGGCTGACTGCAAGTAATGCATTTTTCATCAAAGGAAATATTAGAAACCACAACAAATCTGAATTTGAAACTTGGCACAAAGGTAAAGTATGCAGAGAGACTGATAGCCATCCTATTTTAAACTTAAGATTGTTCCAACAAAAATCAATATAAATTGACAAATTTTACTGATATAAAAAGCTGCACTTAAAACCCCAGAAACAAAAAAGAACCTGCACGTCATATTTCACATTTGTCAATGTCAGGTGAGGACATACACTGTGTTTCAAAAAAACGGGCACCCTTTTTATTTCTTTCATAATTCACTCAAATGATGATCAATTTACACAAAATTTTTACTAGATGTAGCTGAAGAAATGCTAATTCAAAATATATGGACAAAATATAGCTGTTAGTTTAATATTCTTTGCTAGTTGTGATGTAATGCTGACGTCATAATGCATCGTGAATACAAGCTTGCTTGTCTCAACTGGTGCTGTCCCTTGTTACTCTG
>Ga0209671_1008720_pt1 | contig 10613 bp, 4 predicted proteins | sample WorMetHERISLAND2_2_FD_187401 | JGI IMG/M metagenome (GOLD analysis project Ga0209671, IMG submission 187401) | Marine gutless worms symbiont microbial communities from Max Planck institute for Marine Microbiology, Germany - Olavius geniculatus... | ecosystem: Host-associated > Annelida >...
CTGCAGAAGAGGCTCATCTACCATACAAATGGTCTTGGATGATCTTTCCTATCAAATACATTACTACTGAGCCTTTTCTGTGTTAAAAAAATAATTGTTCCATGGGCTCCTGTATGAGAGCCAGGACTATAAAAGCCGATGTCAAAGGCAAAAGTAACTAACTTGATACTGACCAAGTTACCGCACGGTAGTCTGGTAGTCCCGTAAGGACCATACCTACAGCGCATGGTGGGTGCACAAAAAGTGACCGAATACAGTAGGCACTTTTTGAGACCCAAACCAAAGGCAATCTGAGACCGAGGAGACCTTTCTTTGCCGGAGTGACCGCACGTCTAAGGTGTTTTCCCCTTTAAAAATAGATAGGTACCTTGAACCACGGTCACAAAATGAGACCACGGTTTCAAAGGTAAAAGCACAAAAAGTGACGTTGAACATAGGACACCGAAGCGTCCTACGTTCAAAGGAGAAAGTGACATAGGAGTGACTAGGGTTTTCAGTAGTAAGGTATAAAGTGATCTGAGGACCACGATAAGAGTCCTAGCACTAGTGACTAAGTGTAAGGTATTTTAGCTTTAAAATTAGAACCCACCAAAACATAGGATTGGATTGTCAGCATTGGACTGTCTTCACGGTAACAGCAAGCCGAAAGGCACTTTTTCATTTGTTTGGGAAGGGATAGTTTAGGATAGCTTGTGGGTCACGTAAATCGAAGTAAGTATGGATTGAAGAAGCTATCGCAGCACACTTCTCCGCCATTCGTCATCTTCGTGTCTCACTTGCTATGCTTGCCGTGGGTGGATAGGGTCAGGTAGCCGAGTGTCCGTTGGATTGTGGGTGCAGGTTTCTAAAGGGTGAATATTGCAGCACCCTGCTTGCATTCGTCGTCCAGTGTAAATTCACGAATCGTTCGAATTCGTAGTATAGGAGTTTTTAGGGATAGGGAGCAAAAAGACCTAAGGACATAAAAACCAGTAGGAACATAAGGGTTTGGCGAAAGGTCGTAAGCGAGATATACGAGGTAAGAACAGGCTAGTATCAACGGTTGGTTACCCTTCACCTTTCCGATTGTTGTCGTGTCGGAAAAAGGCTCAAAGGACCTGTCGTTGTCGGTTTAGTCAACTTGGCGGAAGAGGCTTTGAGAGCGTCCGTGGAGCTTGCTAAAGCCGAGGTAACAGAGCAGACGATTTGTCAGAAGAGGCTTTGAGGAACGTCCGAGTCACTGCCAAAAGCCGAGGCAACCGTTTAAAGACACTCGAGGTGGCAAGTGAGAAAGGACACCCGCACCTTCTGTCGATCGCAAAGCAGGCACTCGAGGAGCAAGCACCCAACGGAGAGTACGGATTAAAGACGCTATTGCAGCACTCTTTTCCGTCCTCTGTGGACAATCTCACCTTTCGCCCGGGGTCGGTCATGACAATGGACACGGCATGGTAGCCTAACCACCGGTATATTCCTGTCACTCGTATATTAAAAACCTTCTTTTTCATAGATCGTTCGTTCATTTGCGTATAGGTCGTTGTCGTCGTCGTTTCGTCGTTGCCGGTCGCGTCCGTCGTTTGGCCTCAAAAAGCCCTTGAAAAAGTGCACATAGGTAGGATCTCTGTGTAGGTCTGTCGTCTATCATAGGATCTGTCGATAGGTCTGTCGTAAATAGGCTCTAGAAAGTGACGGGGATTGTCCGTTGCTTAAGATATATAGCTTTAAAAACTGTGTGATAAGGTGACTGAAACGAACCCACACTAAAAAAACACAAAATTGTCTTTTCACACAAAACCAAATATATTTCTCAAAGCATAGACGGACAAGGTCCATAAAACTCTAACTGCCACATACCGGCCGACCGCTGTCTGCGAAAAAGTACTACGTGGAGAGATCCCGTGTGGAACAATCGCAGCACAGCACCTAAATTGAACAGGACATATAAGAGTCCTTAGTGTTGAACAATATCCTTGCCGAACACCTTACCGGCAAGATCCCCTTCCCACCATAGGTAACCAAGTGACTTCTGCTAGCCAGTCACTTAACCCGTGGAAACGAGATGTGACGCCCGATAGGTCCTCGGCCCACCATGGAAGAGGCGGTACAGTGGGTGGAGGTGGGAACTGTGCCGTGGACACAGAAGTAAGTAAGCAGAGTATTGTAAGACGGAAAGAGACCATGGTAGGTTCGAGCAAAGTCGTGGTAGGTCACACGTTCACCAGGCGAGTTGCACGAGCCACGAGCATCATTCTGATGAGCAGTGACTGACCGATGCCGCTGTGCACTCTGCTCAGCTCATAGGCCTGCTGTTCCAGGAAGCAGGAAACGATAAATGAATATTAATGAGCTACGCCTTTGACTCAGTTTCTCGTGTCGCCATTGGCCGAGAGGCTGATGACGTATGAATGTGGGTAGTTCCCGTATTAAAATTACTAGCTGGAAATTTCGTTGAATGTTGTTTGTAACGTCTCGTGTTTACGTTGGTCATTTTGAAAACCGGAGTTTTCGCTCTGTGAATTTGTAAAAGACTGCTGTCTTGTATTCCGTACTGTAAAATAAAGTTTAACTTGCTGCTGCTGCATATCGGACGTCGTTTCACTTTCTGATCGTGGTTTGTTTACAACAGCTGCTCAGGTGGTTACAGTTTCATTGTTCAACTTCACGACATGGATTGTGAACCAGCAAAGGAAGTTCGCAGACCTCTTGTCTATATGCCGTCGCAGTTTTCCGTATCTGTCGCAATAGCCAGGTGCGCAATTAAAACTCTCTCACTCTCGTACAAGTTGCTGAAACTGATTATTGCTGAAGGAACTTCGTTAGCACTGAAACCATTCATCATCATCATCAATGAATATCCGGAAGCAAGCCAGGGGCCTCTATTTCCGCCCGAAGTAGATAACATTTACACAAATATCAATCAAAACTAAACTAATACTGTTTTCACATTGACTTCCGGTACTAGATGTCGGATTTATAGTCGTAATACAAACTAAAACCACGCCAAATCATATCAAAACGTCTCTTAAAACTATTAACACTGCATGCTGCTCAAGTTTCGTTTTTGATCATGAAGCATATACAATAGCTGTATGATTTGATGTTTCCAGTTCCACATGCATTCTCTGCTGTGAAAAATATTATCGGTATGTCAGTTTTTCAAGTGCCAAAATGTCATATGGTGTTATTGGTAAACGTCCAGTCGATCACAGTCACATTTGTCATAACGAAATGTGTATTTTAATTACTGCCAGCTGATTTAGCATACTGCTTTTCACCACAGTTTACTAGCCTACAGTTTGTGTCTTGTTTTTTTCTGATTGCAGCAATTTGTGTCCAGCTTTCGGTGGTGATGTTGGGCAGCAAGGAATAAAACGTAAACATGAGGATGAAGACGATGGTGAAGCAAGTGTCGATGCACTTGAAGAGATCCTACTGAGAACTTGCATCAGCAAACTGAATGTGGCAGCTACTGCGGCGAAAGGTTCGCGGCGTCGACGGACGCTACGTCATGTGGTGCTCATTAACAACATGCTGAGGTCACTCGAACACGACAAACCACAGAACGTTGAAGCACTCAGTCGGCAGAGAGCTCGTGTAACTGCTCGTCGCTTTTCATTTGATAGTTGTCTTTCTACATCGACTTCCAGAAGTCCAGATCCAATGTCTTCAACTTCTGTTGAACTATCTACATCATCTAAATACGATGTTGTCAGTAGCCACGAGCCAGAGCTGCAGCAGAAACCCCAGGAGCATGTGTCATCGTTGTCATGGGAACAGGAGCAGCAGCTGCTCTTACCTTGGCAACCACAGCAGCTGGAACAGCTGTTGTCATTCTCGTTGGATACAGAGGACAATGCAGAGGTCATGTCATCGCCAACGGCAACATTCTGTCCACTGCTGGCGTTGGACATGACAGCAGGAACAGTCAGTCCAATGTTTGATGACATGAACAGTTCAAGACCTGACCCAGAAACACTGACACTGAGAGCGTCCAATCCGTTGTTGGACTTGGATTGTTCGCGACCTGACCCAGAAATGCTGGATATCAGCGGTGACTACAATGCTGTTAACTTTTATGAGACCGTGCTATTCCACAAACCAGCCACATCGCCTGGTGTATCTACGCCATTGAACCGATCCAAATCTGTCAGTGTCTGATGACACAAAAACACTCAAAACTGCTCAGTAGCAGCACCATGCTTTAAAAAGTAGGTGGGACATGAAGCTTTAATTTTTGCAAATTTCCAATGGATAAGATTATGGGTGCTTGAAGTGTTAATTTTGCTTTTACAATTCCCAGAAAACGGCAGCTTTCAGCCCGAAATTTTGCATTTTTGGATGAAAATTTTCAGAACGGAAAATTTTTGGACAATTTTTAGACAGCCAGAAATTTAGAGTGGACAATTGACCACCCTCCTTCCCTCATTCTGCCATAATGTCACCGATCCAAGAGACTGTGAACTGCCACCTAGGCTAGTGCTGCCATCTGACAGATAAAACTTGACTTATATTTTGCTTGAACATAATCTTCATGCATTTTTCTGATTGCCACAGAATCTAACCATTTGGTTTTTGGGTCATGTAGCATGTCTCGTCTATCTGCAGTTTTTTTTATCAAGATCCATAATGATCCAAGTTTGAGTACTGCAGTCTAGTGGGCAGATGGACAGATACAGCTGACTCAAACATTGCCTAGATTTTTAGCTTTAGTTAAATTGATGCTTTTCATTTGTGATGCTAGTAAAATGTGAGAAGTTTGGTAGTTGAACCGACTATGCATGAGAATGTTGTTATTGAATAATTGATGATTGTTGTGATGAAGTTGTTCTGTGCAGTGTATTGATGGTGTTGGTCAGGTGATTAGGATCAGTGGAAGATTTGCAGAAACTCCTGTCCTGACAATTCCAATGAGTTTGTTTCAGGGCAATCAGCCTAACTTGAAGTAATTTTAGGTTCTCAGTTAAACGAAATTCAAAAATCGTATTTGTTGCTCGGGTATTATTTACACTGCACAGTGTACATGAGTGAAATCCAGGCAGTGGTTTGTAGTATGACATGTGATATGTGTGCCATAATTATTTGTTTTATCTGTAGATCATTGTCGATTCGAATAATGCTTTTTGTGTGATGTTTTGGCAGTTTTGTAAATTACTTGATACATTTTGTCAGTGGTCAGCTCGAAAATAACAGACTGTGTACTTTGTTATTATTGGGTCCAAGACTTATGTACAGTAACTAGAAAGTAGTCAGAGCCCGCACACCTCTGCCAAGGCAATGTTGTTCGCTAGGTGGCAGCGCCATCTTCGGTTTTGCAGCGGTTTCCCATATGCCCCATTGAAAGCAATGGTAACGAAAATTTCAAAGTGATCCAGAATCCAGGATTCCTTCCGGATCACCCCTAAAATTGAATCACTGGTAGTTTTTGCCATTCCCGACGTACCCTCAAAATTTCAGAAAGATCCGTCCATAACTTTTTGAGTTATCTTGCTAACACACAGACAGACAGACAAAATCTGGCAAAAACTAAACTCCTTGGCGAAGGTAATTATGAGAATCAATTCAGGGTGCTATAGTTAGGCAAGCATTTTGTAGGTTGATTAACTATGTGTGCTGTATATTGCTTCTTATTCAGATTCCATTGATGTTATTGCATATAGTTAGCACGTTGCTATGCATGATGCATGGGTACATAATATACACTCCGTTTATATGGTTATTATTTTATCTAGCTAAGTCTACAGCATGTGGCCACAGCATAAAGTTAGCAGAAATAACAAGAAATTTGAGCTAATGCTCACGAGACGCGCGAAAGCTTATAGCAGTTCCGGTTCAGTGGTTTAGCTAAAAATTGGGGGTGTTCATGCTAAGTTAATATACAAATACCAAATTCTCTATCTGGATCGCATAACGATAGTTCCATGGCGCCACTTTGTGAATGATATAGACTTGTGTCGCAGCCAGAAATCGCCAAAAAATCCATAAAACCCCCTATTTTGGCGTTCAAGGTCATTCAAGGTGATTGAATTCGGCGCCAATCGAGAGCCAGTATACGACTTCCTATTAGTGATTAATAGTAACCTAGGCCCTATCTCGCACCGTTACTGAGATACAGCGACTTATTGGCCAAAAATCGCAAATTTTGCCTACCCCCTCTCATTTAGCGCCCTCGTTCGGGGTGGCCCGTTCGAATTTATGAAAAATCTTTACGGTTTCTGAAACTAGAGTCTTCCGGGCAGCCGAAGGTGAAGATTTGGTGATCCTATCTTGCACCGTTTTTGACTGATCCACCCGTGTGACAGACGGACGGACAGAATTGCGATGGCTAAGACGCGCTGAAAGCAGTAGCTGCTTTCGCGCGTAAAAACTAATGATGTCAAGGGAGCCTCATATGTCTTTCCCTTCCGCATAATAACATGTTCACAGCAATGCTGCCAAGTGCCAAATTACTTTGACTCTCGTTATGAAATATCTGTCAGTGGCGTCATGGCATGGGCGGTAATTGTCCCCTTCCCTAAATTTTTGCCTGTCAGAAAAATTTTATTTTTGTCACAAAATATCTTTCAAAAGTACAAAATTTGGGGCAGGAAATCCCCATTCTGGACTTTGTGGGGATTTTAGAGACAAAATGAAATTTTGAGCGCCCATAATGTGCTCTGTCAGGAATTTGCTGTTGATTGTCAGAAAATAATAACTTCCTTCCCCCATTAACTTTTAAACTACGATGCCGCTGATATTTATCTGTTTTCTCGCTGCTTTAAGACTGTTGGTTTGATGGCATGAGAATAAGGGCATACAATATAGTTGAAATTCCTGCTATAGCTTTTTAGCCCACCCTGTGCTGGAGTGACTGCAAAACTTGAAGCCGGCAGTGATGGGTACAAACTTTTAATTTTTAGTTAAACTAACGGCAACTGTGCAAAGTTAGAACTTGTACAGCAGCACTAAACAGTCTCTCAACAGCAGCAGAAGTCGAGTTAATCTTTATGGATGCTGTAGCCATCGCTGGAGGTGAATGTAGGCTTGTATGGTAGGCCCTAAGTAAATTAGTGGTGATGGGTAGTCGCTAAATTATTACTGTGTTGCTTACAGAATGTCACTTGATTCAGGACTGAGTCTCACGAACTGCCAGTGAATATTTCGAATTATTAAAATAATCTAGCTAAATTTCGTGGTTAACCTGTTTACGTCCGAGGTTTCGCTGGTACTCATTGCGACTGTCCACGGAGGGATGGCCAGGCTGAGTGGACCTTCGTTTACATACCGAGATGATTTATCTGTCTGTAGTGGAGAGTCGCCCATGCAAGAAATACAAACCGTCCCTGGATCACAGTTATAGGGTGTTTACACGATCCAGCAAACGTCCAGCATTAGCACGTGCATTTTGAATACGTTTGCTGGAAGTTTGCTGGACGTTCGGTGGATCGTGTAAACACCCCGTTAGGCCTACAATACTCACGCGTTAACGGTGGTTTACACTTATCGGTAAATTTAAGAATCACAAAACAACAACGTTTTGTTGTATCTAGAGCTTATAACTTAGTTACACAAAACTGGACACTTCAGTTTTTCACTTACGATGATTGTTTCTGTTTTTTGGTTCATATGGCACGAACGACCAGATCACATGAATAAAATCACGAAAGTATCGATGTCCGCGTACGCATCGAGACATTACGTTACGTTACGTTATTAGCAGGTGCTTACGCATGCGTACAAAACGACTTGAAAACGCTCACTGAAGCAGCTTCCAAGCATCAAGCAGTTAACTATGAAATACACAACCGCATGCACGTACGATCAGTCGGTTCACTAATATAACATTTACATGATGAAGCTGGCTCGACGAGCCAGCCGGTCAAAGTGATCACACACACATCACGCACTCATCAGACTGAAGTGCTTGGTGCGTGCTCGACGAGCGCTTGTCGAGCCAGCTTCATCGTATAAACGGGATATAAACCGACTGCACAGTTCACTTTACAGAGACGCTGATTCACAGCAACAGTTATAGGGTGTTTACACGATCCAGCAAACGTCCAGCATTAGCACGTGTATACATCTGCTGGAAGTTTGCTGGATCGTGTAAACACCCCATTAGCTTCACATTTCAACCATTAGAGGCTTAGTTCTGTACGATCTTTTCAGATCGATTCCGATAATGCATCAGCATCAAGCGCAAAACATTAGGCCCTATACTTACAAAAATATTCGGCCAGTGATCGGTGTTTTATTTTACGTGTAAGCACGTAGCTAAAACGTTTGCAAACGTGTTTTAAAACAGTTGCAAACATTTAAAGTAGACTGCGCCCGGCTTGAAAACAGGGCTGATCTGGTAACACGTAAAATTTTGAAAAATATTTTATCGGCCGTCGACTGTCAGTGGCCGATAGACCCATGGTTTGTCAATGAAACTGTCTTGTACGCGGAGGCCTAAGGTGCGTTCAAACTTTAAAGAGACATGATGAACTGAAATGACATATATTAAAACAGCAAACAACTAGGCCTATATCATTTTATTTTAGTTTATGTCGCTTAGTTCGGTTAAGTGTAGTTTAGTTGTTTTTTTCTGTCGCTTTGAGCACAACTTTAAAACGCCCAAAAGCATCGATCACAGATGGGGCTTCCGGACGGTGCGCAGATCGTTGCATTTTTGACGATTTCTGTTTACAAGCGACTGGTGATTTCAAAATGTCGAATATCAGGGATAAACAAAATACGTCATCCACGTTAAAGTGTCTCCGTGACGTCACATGGCTGCTGATGGGTACATCCCAGTCATTACCCCCTTTTACTCTTACAGGGATCTGCCGTTGCCAGCACACACGGTAGTGTGACATTAGTGTTACTGTCTTTAAAGTCGTCGGTTGACGTTAGTGTTACCGGGGTTGGCGGGGAGTAGTGCGGCGACCGCCCATGCGGAGGCAGTGGGCGGAGCTTGCGTGCACATTAACAACGTCGCCGTCGTCGACTCAGACTGTCGGCGACTTACTCCAAAGCTTAAAAGTCAACTCTCAACTCTGTATAGAGGGAATACCGCACCAACGTGTGTACTCAGTCTAGTCTCATTGCTAAAGTGGAAAAATAGGAAATTTAGCTCTGCTACTTTAATGAGTTTCAAAAAGTGTGTCTTGTAAAGCACTAATTCGTCTGTAGAAGCTGAAACATGTAAGCATATTCACGTACATGCAATACAATACAATACAATACGATACAGAATTTGCACTCAAAAACTGTCAGTTTAATCTAGCACATCCTCACACACAGAGATTGTCTGCAGAGATCAGTCGCCGAGTCGGAGTCACGGAGTGGCATCATGCCAAGGGGGCAGAGGGACAATTGCCCTCCATCTCAATTTTGGGCTGTCGGAAAAGTGTCTTCTCGACCAAAAAATAAAAATGCAAAATTAGGGGGCCAAAAAGTCCCCGTTTTGAGGAGTTTAAGCGCAAAATTGGGGAATGTCAGGAAAAAATTGCAGCCGTCTATCTGAAAATTGTAACTTCCTGCCTCTCCTTTTAAAGTCCACCACGCCACTGCTAATGCCGGATTTATGAATCAGTCAATTAATCAATCAATGAACGAATCACTGGAACATGCCAGGCAGTAACTCAGCGGGCTCTACAACCATGCGGGCTTCCGTGTGTTTCATCATGAAAATAAAAATTAAATAATCACAAACAAATGCCGCGTTTTGTCGCAAGAGTTTTTCTGTAGCATTGAACGAGCCAAAATCTTCAGAATTCAGTCTTTCGTAGTCGTTCCAGAGCAGAAGCATAAACTGAAAGTGTTTTAAGTTCACGATTTTTTTACGAATTTTAAAATGATAATTCACAAATTCTTAAACCAGAGGCAGCAATTACTGACACACAGCAAACCGGTAAATTCATGCAGAGACAGTTCAATTAAACTAATAGTTATTCATCGGTTTCCGTAAAATTATGCCCCTGGAGCTCGCCAGAAGATCGGAATTTGAAGATCCGTGTACAGAACTGCACACAGTTTAAACTGGCCCAACACTTTGCTTCGAATAATTTCAACGGCGCGTCACTAATGTCTCCCTGTCAGATATGTCGCCAAGACACATACACACGCATACATCCAGATAGACAGGCAGGCAAACGGACAGATGGGAGAGACACAGCAGGACAAGGTGGCGACCGGAAGTAGTTCGACGTGACGTCATCGGGTTTCACGCGCTAGTCGGACATAACACTGCAACACACGCCGATCATCAAGGTTGCACTATAGCAGCAATTTATGTAACATGTCGTATTTTTGATTTATTTATTATTAGGCTTAAACAAATACGCGCATTTCAACGTATTTTGTTTTGCCGATGTATTTCAGTTACAGATGTGTACGTATTACTGATATTATACTGGAAAATTGGTTTCAAAACCTATCTAGGTTTTGAAAACCTAAAACCCTAAAAGTCTAAAGTTTAGGTTTTTGAGTTTTTTTATTTGTTGTACAATTTTAATTCGCAATACAGGGTGTACCAAAAAAATGACCCAACTTGTTTTTGTCAAAACTTTGTTAAATCCCCACCGAATTTCATAATTTGTGGCACACAGATAGCCAAGACGATAGAATTATGTAAGGCACACTCATTGTCCATCTCACATAATTTATGTTAA
>Ga0209671_1008721_pt1 | contig 10613 bp, 8 predicted proteins | sample WorMetHERISLAND2_2_FD_187401 | JGI IMG/M metagenome (GOLD analysis project Ga0209671, IMG submission 187401) | Marine gutless worms symbiont microbial communities from Max Planck institute for Marine Microbiology, Germany - Olavius geniculatus... | ecosystem: Host-associated > Annelida >...
ATTCACTCAAATGATGAGCAATTTGCACGAATTTTTTTACCAGTTGTAGCTGGATAAATACTAATTCGAAATGTTTTAACAAAACATGGCAGTTGAGTAAATATTCTTTGATAGTCGTGATGTAACGTTGACATTATAATGAACACGTTTATTCGCCACATTAGGCAACAAGACAGACAGAGAAACAGATTTATACAATATCAGCAAATAAGCAGACACAATACACAATAGATGATAATACAACATTAAAAATCAGTTTTCGACATAATTTGTAAATGCAGAAAATTATGAAAAAAAAAACAATAAAGGGTCCTTTTTATGAATGTGTCACGGGTACAAACAGGCTAATCCCAATGTATAAACTCCCCAGTCGCTTCCGTACGTTAATTTCTTGTTTCTGCTGGGCATCCAAAAGCTAAACGGTTTTCAGCTTCAATGCGGCTTCACCCTCACTCGCTGAGCAGGGGCAGAGTCCTGCTGGGGGCTCCGCCCCTAAACCTCTGTTATAAGCCATACGAGTTCACCCCACATTTTTTACCCGACGAGTGACGTCCCTGCCTCAAGAGATCTTCAACTGCGCAACAGCAAAAAAACTGCAAGTATACGGAGCCACGTTCGCGGCGAGACGCTCAGGAAATTAATATTTCAGCAGCAGATTTCGGCATCCGAAAATCATCTCCATTTCTCACACTCCATCTTCGGTTACTGCCAGTCGCTGCATCTCTACGACAACCATATCAGCGGTATTGCGTGGGCATTGATGAGCTGCCCTGCTGCGCCCACTTCCTGTATGCATATATGCATGGACGACTGTGATGTGACCCCGCCTATGTCACGTCATGTCATGTGACATGTCACCAACGTCTTATTTACGCATCACTCGTCGCCACGCCACCAGAGGTCGCCACAGACCTAATCCAGTTACGCAAGCCAGCCAAGATTTATTCTGCAGAGACGCCGCGTGACAAGCTAGTTAGTTACAAAAATGCCGTCGCGAGTTTTAATACCGTGGGCCCTTTGCGTCGTCGTTTGTGGACGTTTTGATAGCATAGATGTTAGCGAATTAAACAAGAAGCCCAGCTGAGGCTAGGTTGGGCCGACCGTACCGCCTATATCCAAGGCCAGCGTCCGATTTCCGGTTGCCGAAAGAAAGTGATTTCCCAGTTACTGCAGTCCCATACACGCTATAGTGACGCTGCTATAACGAACGCTACAATCAACGCTAGGATACGACAGGGCCTAGAGTACAGATGGCGCAGATGGGTGATGGCTGCAAGCAGAAACTTTGCATTCAAAAATGCGGCCAAACCGCTTGTCATTGCCCTATCCAGCGGTACCATCGCGGGCCCCCTACCGACTTATACACTACTGGGGTAGCCTACTGCTTTTTTCGTTTGTTTACGGTCAGCTTAAACAGCCAGGAGGCACTGCTGCTTCAAGTTATCAACGGTGACTTGCAGAAGACAAACACACTCACTAGGTGGCGCCACTGGCGCGTTTGGCGCCATGCTTTCTGTCTATCTATACGCGACATCAGGTCAACTATTTCGTTTACACACGTCTTGCCCAGGTCATCAGCAATCCAGTACTACTGTACTAGAATGTGTACACAGTTAGTATAAATTCAACACAAATCACTCAATTACAGACTTGCTCTGTAGTCCATGTATACAAAGGTATAGGCCTACTGCGGTCTAGTGGCTAACATGCTGGTCTGTACGATCAACTAAATTAGGCCTACCGAGTCCAGTCCATCAACCACCCAACCAGGCCCGTCGAGAGCCACAGCGGGGCCCGGGAAAACTTTCGCATGATACATTTGCCTAGTAAGTATCAATAAGAACACCAGTAAAAAACACACTGTTATAAGTTCCAAGTCGTTCCAATTTACACATCAAAGGTAGGGAGCTGACATCGTATGCTGGCGATGAACGACGCCGCAACGCCATGGCGCCGCCAGCGTGTCGCATGCTTTCCCGCAGCCTCTTGTCAAACGAGTTATTATATATCCGACATTTTCAGCCCCGGTTTCGGTCACCAGTAAATCTCCGAGTCAGTCCGCGTACATATCCGACCGGCATCACGGCGACTGCCTGCACGTCATACATCGCTGCATATTTCAGTCGCCGGATTGACGCCGCGGCTAGCCCGGCCCCGATGCAATCGGTCATTCCTTGGATCGTTCGCAATTTCGTCCTTTCAAAGCACCAAAGTCGAATACACATGACGAAAAACGGCGTCCCGTCCACTTTCTTTCATAACACTTTTCGCCCGTTCGCAGACTGGTCCGTGCATCCAACGCTAACGAGAGAAGCGTGTCCCGATACACAGTTGCTTAAATTTTATTTCAACTCTATCACAACTGTCGTGGGAAATTGGCTAAGATTTTTGCATGATCACGTGTGTGTTATTTGCTGTAACCACCTTTTCAGTAGCTATACTATGCAAGCCATAAAAATGTGCCACTCTTTATGGGTCAGTGAACTCGGATATCTTGGGTGTTTATATTATGAAATCGCGCTCGTTTAAATGTTGCTTGACAAACCATAGAAAAGCTTTTTACCGTTCTGCAAATGCTGTTTTTGGCAAAGTTGGTCGTGTTGCGTCAGAGGAAGTAACTTTGCAACTCATTAATAGAAAATGTATACCTAGCCTCTTATACGGTCTTGAGGCATGCCCACTGGTTAAGTCAGAACTCTCTTCTTTAGACTTTGTTGTCAATAGGTTTTTTTTATGAAAATGTTTAGAACGAGCAACATGGATGTCATTAGTCAGTGTCAATCTTACTTTGATTTTAAATTGCCAAGTACACTGTGGTCTAATCGCGTTAAGACGTTTGATGTTAAATATGCCACATGTGAGGGCACCTTTTGGATAACAATGTCGAATAGTGGTTATTGCTGGTGTTATTATTATTACGCATGTGTGTTTATTTATTTATTTTTCTTTTCTTGTTGTTAATTGCATGCATGTGCGTATGTGTTAATCTATCGTTTCTTCGATGAATTATAACTATATTATAACTATAGTAAAGCGGAACGACTCTAAATAGGCCGGTAATACTTTCACTATTTCTGCTCGGAACTGCACAACGGAACTAGCGCAGAAAATAATCCACCACATTGCCTCAGATGTCTACAAAGACATTAAACTCTATACTCGGTATTATGCAGTGTTTACACTACGCTTTCACGTTCGCTTACACTCTTCAAGTGCCCCTCACACTTGGACAAATATTTCGGCCTCTTCACTGGTAAAAAGATGCGAAGTAAGCGACTTGAGTCACTCAGCTTATGGAATCTTGCTGAAAGCGAACAGCAGAGCGTAACGGAATAATTAAATAGACAGCACCTGGTGTCACGTGACAGAATGCAGCCAATTGAACAATTCCAGCCATTCATAACAAACTCCATGCAGAGCGGCGCTCCAACTATGTGAATGAATGGCGACCCGTCCGTCAACTGATCAAAAAGAGCTGTCAAGCGAACGTGGCGAAATATCTCATCGCCAGCACTATACCATCTATCCTCTCCAGTCTTCACCTATTATATCGCGGTATGCAGTGCACTGTGCAACATTGCAGCCGTATTATGCTGTCAAATGTGCCTGATTAATTTACTGTCGTGAGGGGCAACGAATCAAATGAACACATGTAAAGTTACGATAAACTGGGACAAGTTATCACTGAAACGAAAAACACGCAATGAAACACGGCTGAAGATGTAACGGTTCTATACTGCAACGCCCGAAACGAATCTTGACTCTATTAAACTCAGAGCGTACGCAGCTTTCCACAGCGGCTGATTTACACTGTATACTCCACATTGTTGACGAAAATAAAATTCATCAAAACACGTTTATTCACGTGAATTTTAAGTTCGGTTCCGTGCTGCTACCTGGCGAATACAAACGAGCGATCTGCCTTTTGCCAAATTACTTCGGTTATTGTTTTTATCGGGCCACTCTGCAGTGTATATAAACGTTCTTTTAGTTACGAGGTCACTTTTGACGTTGATCGCTGTCTATGTCGTTCGGCAAAGCGTAACTAATAAGGCTGCAGGTCCGGTGTCCATAGTAACTGACGGGTCAAAGATAATCATGATAAGAAGTAGGCGTACCGCATGACAAAGAGAGTCAGTCGCTCAGTCACGCTTCGTTGGTCACGACGTCGTAGCTAAAACGATCCCAGCAGATCTGTCGGCTTGCCCTTCGTCCAGGGAATGAGGATGTACCGAAAAAAGGGAAAAAGTATAGAGATACGGAAGGAGCGAAAATGTAGAGAAAACGGGAAAGGAAAAAAGAAGAAAGTACCCCTTATTACGAAATCTATCATACGCAATCGAAGACCATCGAAAATTTAAATATACCGGTAATACTTGTCATACAGCTTGAAAGATGGATAAAATTTGTAAAAAGACACACGTTTAAGAAATACTTTTTTTACTATAAATGGTAACATTTTATGAGTCACATGCTTTAATGACAATCTTTGTTCATCCTCTCTAATAGAGATGACCTATACAGCATGCATCTGATATGCAAATGGCATAGCTGTCTGTAATGTAACGTGCTGTAGCTGGTAATAGTGAATGGATGGCGTAAAAATATTCATAAGGCGGGCTGCGTCTGCGCGCTGTTAGAGCTTATTTGCATATTCGCCGATGATGGCCGTTGGTAATCAGATGGCTTTTTCGTCTAGCGAGTTGTAGACTTCATGGCGTCTGCGGGTCGGAGAAATCGGACATTGCATTTCACTCGTGGCGCGAGTGGACATTTAAAAAAGTGCTACGCGATACGACTTTTCAGCACTCGTTAAACCAATCGATGTGCTGTAGGGGCGCCACAGAAATCCCCGGTTGATGAAAATCAACAATAATTGCAAAGCAGGAAAATTTAGGCACTGAACTTGTACGAAACGTCCGGAAGCGTTGGAATCTCTCCGGTGTCTCTGTCTGTCGAAATGACAAGGGAAGGAAGGCGGAACGGATCACCACGTGATTTCAAGGAACGTTCGACTGACGGACCACGAAGGTCGTCGGGTCCTACACGGAAGCCTATAGATGGATAGATAGATGCTGTGTATAGGGCCAGCATCCAAGGCTAGTTGGCGGTCAATGCCCACATGACAACGACGACGACGTTCGATTGATTCGAGCTGATCCCTCGTGTCGCTTCGTTCTATATACCGGGTGGCGCAGAAAAAACAGTGCAACGTATACATAGTTTTTGCAAACACTATATAAACAGTGCGAACGACTGAGAACGTTGGCGTTGTTTGCTGAGAGTACTCCAATCAATTTCGTCTTATCCCGTTTCGCTTAATCCCTAAACCTAACCCTAAAACTAACCCTAACCCTAACGCCAACCTTAGCCCCTTCACTAATCCTAATCCTATCCCTAACCCCAGATGTAACCGTAGACGTAACAGTTATCGGTTTACGCTAAAGGGGAGGTCACCGTTTGTGAAATGGTCTGCACCCTGCAGCCAAAAATGATCAGCCACTCACCATTCGATTACAGAAATTTCACACAGTCTCATGCCACTCGTATTTCTCGTCAATCGGCGCAGCGAGACTGGATTTCACTGCAGTTTAAAAGGTGTCGTCGAACAAAGATACAAAAAGCCCAGCTGCCGCTAGAATAGCCGACCATACTGGTTGTCAGTGATCTTCAAGGTCATACAAGGTCGATGATTTTCAGGTCATTGGAAAGTCAATATGCAACGCGGACTTCCTATCGGTGATAAATAGTAACATTGGCCGTATCTCATCACCGTTTCCGATATATGGCCAGTTTTCCGCTGAAAAACGCACATTTTTTCTTACCACCTCCATTCAACCCCTAATTCGAAAAAGTTCCCCTTGCACTAGATGGCAGAAATTCTGCATGCCCGAGTTTAACGCACGTGGATAATTATTCGTGTAAAAAGTTTTTCCCTACGACCTAAAGCTGAGCCACAATACATCCGTTACAGACGGACGGACGGACAGACAGACGGACGACAACCATGCCAATAGCTCAACCGTTACGCAAGTACGGTCGGCTAAAAAATGTTCCGCTTCATTTCGCGCGCCACCCTGTATGTATCCATCATGTTGGTTTGGTTTACGTGCGAGCCGCTGTCCGGTTGTCAACTTGAGCCGTAAGTCAAGCATATCCGATGAACCGGCCGACCTTGCTGGAGGTCGTATACGCCGGACTTCCGATAGACAACCTCTCATTCTCAGCCAACTGACTGCGTATCGACAGCGTGTTATCACGTCACGCCGCCACTGAAAATGAAATTACATTACACTAGGCCCAACGTCCACTATACTTCAACTTGTTGTCGATTTGTCGTACAAACTGTTGTACGACAAATGCACAGTGAATCCAAGCGAGTGGAGTTTTGGCCGCACTCACTGTGTTGTACGGCAACTCCAGATACGTCGCATACGACCGACATTTTTATGATTTCTTGCTGTCGCTGTTCTTATGAACACATTAAACCCTGGCCCTGCACCAGTCGTGGTGTGTGGTCCACTGGTTTACCGTTAAACCGACGGTTAGGCTGCAATCTGCAAATGCATTTTTCGGCTGAGAGTTCCCCCACCCCAATCTCCCACTCCCCGTTGAACGATTTAAGCAAGGGGCAGGAATGCGACAGAAAGACAGACAGACCACGGTTAGGAGAAATGTGTAGGAATAGGCAGAATCGCATATGATATGCTTGAAAAGCGATTCCGCCTAAAAACCACCTCGGAGTTTCACCGCACGATGCGTAGTATACAAAGTTGGTTGCTGGCTCGTTCTAGAAAGTAGCAAAGTCGTCTTGCACGGTCTTGCCATAAAAAAACCTCTCCCACTGGATGAAGGTATCTCCCAGAGTATGTGTCAATGAATGCTGATAAGATTAAGATATCCATCACAACCGCAACCAGCAAGCTTCTAATTAAATCAGCCAGAAGTCAAACACCGTGACCGTTATGCACACAAAGCGACCAGTTAAAGGCGGTTCCTGTGTATTAAAAACTGACGATTGAGATAAACCGGTCACGACGGTGATGTCATATATACAGTTACACCGATAGCAACAAACACGAAAGCACGGTAGCTGAATGCCGTATGATGGACGCTCTTAATCTCCTCGAGTACTGTTGGCTGCTAGCAATTCATACGTCATCGCGACACGGCAGCCGCGCAGTAATCGCTGCCACTAATCTCGAATTGCACGACGTGACACAACAGCACTCGAGTACAGGTCATCGCTGAGCTGCCGTCATCACAGCAGCACACTTTATCACAGCCCAATTTCGCAGACAAGGGGGGCCCACGGGGCCCAGCCCCCCAATCTAAAATTTTTGCTAAAAATAGATATTACGGACTAAGGAAACTAGTCAAAATTGTTGCCACCAGATCTTATACTTTCACGCTACAATTGCACCAAATTTGACTTCAACTGTGACTCTGACCTTCTCAGACTACGCTGGGGGAGCGCTCAGCGCTGTGCTTTCACAGGCACCCTATATCTAGAATTTACGGGGTCATATTTCTAAGGGAAAGACAGGGGAGAAGAAGGGAAAAAGAAAGGAGAAGTAAACGGAAGAAAAGAGAAGGGAGAAAAGGAAAGGGAAGGAGAAATAAAAAAGGGAAGAGACAGGAAAAAGGCGAAACCCCAATTCACACTTCTGGTTACGCCACTGCTGCAGTCTGAACAATAAACTAAGTGCAAGACGACCGACCACACTTCAGATAAGAGCGCCGTACTGTCGTAGCGACCGGGTCGCGCGATGCGTCTACGAGACTTAGCTCAAACTGTCCGTCTGTCCCGCATACGGGCTCCTTAATGCGTCGAAAACTAAACTGAGCAGAAAACACAAATTGGTGTAAACGTTCCGCAGGGCCGGCGTAGACGCGAAGAACCATTTTCTGTTCAAAATGGCAGACTTAGGGTGGCGGACAGCGGCATGATATGACGGCACAGAGTCGACATATCTCCCCAGTTTACATGAGCATCATTCCTTCAATGGCCAGACCAAACCAAACCGACAACGACTATAAGACGGCCTGCGACTTAGCAACAAAGTGAGTCATTTTCAACAATCCAACTCGGAGACTGGGAATGTCCAGGGACCGACGCGGCAATATAGGTGCCCGTCCAGCCAACAAAGAACACGCGTCGAGGGTCTACATACTCCCATTCGACTCGATGGCCATAGGATGTTTTTATTACTCGATCCTTCACGGCCGGATAGCGCTCAACACACCCGTTAATACAGTGTCACTGAGTGACGGCCGGGGCCCGGGTCATGCCGGCGAATAACGGGACCGGATGTTGATTTGTCAGCCCGCCAGCGCGCCGGTCTAACTACTGCCACATGTCGGGCGCCCTGTGTTTACGTCATCGACCGTGCAGCGACTTGGCATATCGATGCATCATCTCTCAACGAGCACCCTTTAACCCTTCTCAACAACAATAAGGTAAAGAATGCTAGTTTATCTCAAGACAATGACCAGGAGCAACATGAAAAACTCGAAACCATGGTCGAGCCAGTAGCCAACGATATTGAAGACCTCAACTATATATACTAAAGTACTGCCAGTAAACCGACACAGTGAACAGTACCTGGATTTCTTACAGAGATTCGGGTCGACCATTCCCAGAGGGACGCCATTCCGACAAGCCGCCAAGAACCTGTTGTATGGACGACGACGAAACCGTACTTATTAAACGTTAAATAAACTACATGTAACTCTAATACCCCGTTTACACGAGGAAGCATGAAGCACACATGAAGCACACGTATTCAATATACAGCGTTATCAAGCCAGCTCTAAGTGTGCACGACGTGTGCTCTAAGTTTGCTCTAAGTCGGCTTCATTGTTTGCTTCATGTACATCTACGCTTCCTCGTGTAAACGGGGAATAATACTGAACCTATAGCCCTATATCTCTGGCCGTGGGGGCCTTTCGGAATGGTAGCCTTCGGAATGGCGGGCCAACACCTATGACTCGGGACATTCTTGGGTTCCACTATCAACCTCCGGGCGGTACCCGCCACTACTGCAGCCCTCCAAAGGGTTACCACACGTCAGCTGGCCGGCGTGGCTGTATCTTCATTCTTCACTGGCCGGGATTCAGCGACAGAGCAACGACAGATTAACGTCATCGGATCTCAACGCGCGTAAATAACGTGCAATGTGAGTGAATAGCGAGTGACAAGCACAACCACGCAGCACGATGAGTCTGTCTGCGTCCAGTTATCCCGAGCCAAGAGCAAGAATCTATGACGGGCGTCAGTGGCATCCGGCCGGTACCAGGGACTGTCAGTCCTGACACCTCGGGACTGGGGAGCCAGCCAACCATTCACTTTCAGGCTAGAGTACTGCACCTGACTGGCCGCGACCGACGTCGAACTTTAGGACCATTGGCGCTGAGGCCGGTGAAACAGGGGGAGGACAATATTGCTTCCACCCTAAATTTGGGGCTGTCGAAAATTTGTTGGGGGAAAAACTGTCCCGCTTACTTTCTTCACCCACGACGCTGCTGTCTAGGAGACAAACAAGCCGCCACGTTTTTGCTAGTTCCATAGCTGAACAGTTCACTGTGGCGAGACGGCATGACTGAATAAATGAATACATATTCATTATGTGCTGCGGCCAATAATTGGATCGAAACATATGAATTCTAGGTGCTATCCCGAATGCTGAATTATTATCGATTTCAGCTACTGTTATGCTGTGGCCGACGCAAAAAAAAACTGTTGAGATTTTTTTTCACGAAACACTCAACGCGACTATCTGACGCAACAGATTTGCTGCGATTGGTGCTAAACGCAGCCGTGATAAACCACAAAAAAGTGATGCATAAATGCAACTTGCGTAATCACGACTGGTGCATTTGTGAACTAACTAACTATACCCACCAGCTACAGGGTCTAAGGGAGCGCTCCCGCAAACGCGTTTTTGGTCATAAAAAAGCCCCGAAAACGTTAGTTTTACTGCATAAATTTGCATATTTCTTGGGCCCCTACACCCCCGGGCCCTGGCTACCTACGCCTAGATTTCTGGCGTCCGAAAACATAAAATGCTTACAGTACCGGTAGTCTACGCTGACATGCCGCGGCGATACAACGTGGACTGGTAATGGCGGAATTTATTTACGACGTCATCGATTATGTGACAGCCAACAGGAACAACCAACACACAATAATCAGCGTTGTTGCGTTCGCTGTATCATTATCACATCATTATGCGTTAGTCACAGGCGTTATCGCTCTAACGTCTGCGTTAATAATGTCCCTATGAACACGATGGACGGACCATGGACCCCTAGATTACTTAGTGGACGGGAAGCTCTGCCTGCAAGCCGAGTGCTGCCAGACAGCTGATGGCCTCAGGCTTATCTATATGCCAGCTAGCTGCTGAAGCTAGCATCTCAGCCTGCTGCCTGCCTGCCAGCCAGTGTATGTGGCGCTGCATTTGAAAGTGCTTTAGTTCTGTTCTGTACGTGCGTCCTTGTACGTGTAGGCCTATATAGTTCGCTGTGATTCTTCGTCGAAACATCGTTTGTATATAGGTGTATAGCGTATATTGTACATAGTGTGTCGGTTTGCGTCGTGGCGTGTTTCGATT
>Ga0209671_1008728_pt1 | contig 10611 bp, 8 predicted proteins | sample WorMetHERISLAND2_2_FD_187401 | JGI IMG/M metagenome (GOLD analysis project Ga0209671, IMG submission 187401) | Marine gutless worms symbiont microbial communities from Max Planck institute for Marine Microbiology, Germany - Olavius geniculatus... | ecosystem: Host-associated > Annelida >...
CTACCGGTCTAAACAATCACTGATTATATTTATACGGACATATACTGTAAACTATCGAAATGCATTGGACAGACTCCGTGTTCGTATGAATATTATCTTGTTATATTAAAAATCCAAAATATACGTTTTGTAGGAAATTTAATTCAGAGCAGCAGCTGTGAGTTTTGTGATAATGACTTCACTATGACATCATTTATAAACATTAAACATGATGATGTTGCCACTGAAATCCTCCCGTAATGAACAGCGTGCCGTTATTGTAGTTTTTGTGGGCAAAAAAAATAAATGCAAATCAGATTCACTCTGAGATGCATCCAGTACGAATACATAACAACGAGTGCTTTAGAAGCGAACAGTTCACGTTCAGTGTAATAAAATGCTAGGTAGGCAGAAATTTGTATCATATAGGGCTAAACAGGTGCAATCAGTCATTTTTCAGTGGCATGGACAGCAGCCAGCATCGTTCTTTATATCAGTCCTTTAGAAGTTTGCTGACAGATACATCAAAATTCACTGAGTGAACTTGGACTACATGTTGAAAAATGAAACATTAGTTTTTAGCATTTAAAAGATGGCATTAGCTTGATAAGTTTATACATTTTTTTCGTTCTTATGCTGTTTGTCACTTGCGAGTTATGATAGGTTACTGCTGGAAAAAATAATACGCACGTGCAGACTGTGTTCTGTGAACAGATGACGTCAGAATAATGACGTCATCATCAAAACAATTTCTACATGTATTCAGAATAAATTTTCCTACAAAATGTATATTTCGGATTTTTTAGATTTAGAAAACTAACAGAATGACGCTGTTTTGTAACTAATAAAAATCTTCAACATGATTGTCTAGTGACCTTCACTGCAACGACTGCTTCCGAAACTGACTGATTGACTGCTTGATTTAGGTAAAGCATGTATGATCCACTTTTTTATGATCAAATGACCACTGGCCAACTTCGCAAAAAAGCTCACTTCAATTCAACAATTTCACAGAATTTCTTTCCAGCAATAACTTCAACAAAATCTTCAGTAAATCCCTGCAGAAAAAAGCAGAACTATATGTAACAGCAAAATGGCTACACTACTAATTATGAACAACTGACCAAAAACAATGTAAACACCTACTTGAGTTCAACAATTTCAGATAACTTCTTCCCAGCAATTTTTTCAATGACATCCTCAGTAAGTCCATTCTCCATCATATTGACAAAGAAAACTAACACATGCAACAAATAAAATTTCAGTAAACTAAAACTAGTGCCTTTACTACTGCAAAGTACAAGAACATACTTCATTAACATTCATGAACAAAAATACAATAACTGGTTCCTGCTTACATGATGAATGATGAAAATATGTAAGCCTAGTTATTCCCCCAAAATACAAAATAATGTTGTTTACATTACTTCATAACTAAATCTTCTAGATATATCTACAAATTTATTCTATAATATCAGAAATGGACATGCCATCTTTATCATCGTTAAAAAAACAATATGATGTGCCATTTACAGAATGATGAGGGGGTAGCCTGCCATAGCTGAGATCTGCCAGTTAGGGTTAAGGTTAGGGTTAAACTAATACTGTGGTAGTTTAACCATTCTTTAACCCTATTTCTAACATTAACCCGAACCCTAATCCTTAGCCCAAGCTTAACCCTATCCCTAACCATCAAAAAATACACATGGATGGGTGGTTGCATATGATGACTACAATGGATGAAACCGCTTACAGCCACCCCAACTGCTAATTGTTTTTCGACCTGTGATGAATCTACCGGTGATTATATGATCGGGAATGACCTAACCTATGCCCTTTACAGAAAATAGCAGCTAATCATTAAACCATTGCCTTCAACCCGCAGTTCTTCAAGTCGTGGCGTATTGTCAACAAACTAACATAGCAGAGACAGGATGCACATCTGCAAGCTTTTTGTGAACATGGTCGCGAATGCAATTTTTGATGTTTTTGTGGATGTGGACGGTGGACACTTTCTGAGAAAAACAAAATCCTTCACAGCAACGTTCCTATTTTCTACTATGAGTAATACTACAAATTTCCAGTTGCATTTGCAGTATTTTTCGCACATGCCACATTGCTAAAGGCTGTCCCTGGGTTCCAGTATGTTTTAAACATTATCGTTTATCATTATCATTTATCGCAACGCAGACATGGACCCGGAGGGCGATGGCAAAGTGCGAGGCACAAAGTGCGAGGAGGGTATAGTGCAAGAGAGCGTGCGAGGAATTCGTGCGAGGAACAGGACAATTAGCAAGGCAGTGTGCGAGGCCGCAGTATTGTGCGCTATTGGGAAGGGGGCAAGAGTAACAGTCAGTGTCAAGGCACAGACCAGTGCACCATTGCTCGAGTCAAATACAGTGCAATCAAGACATTCATTTTATGAATTAAGAAAAATCATTTAATTTCAAATAGAAATGCAACCGTAAGTTCTGACACAAAAAAAATCAATTTTAAAAGTTATGATGTACACAAAAATATTAATTGTGAACTATGATTTACATAATATTCATCTATTACATCAGCTCCCAGCTGAGTGGCCACTCGCATTTATTTCCCAGTAACATCGTCCACAGTCTTGGCTATTACGTGAACTGCAGTCCTGGCTGATCACACTGTTCACTGCTCCCCGGAGTGCCGCGTACAGCGTGCTTGTTGTGCCTTTCATCTCGCTGTGCTCACAGATCGCACGCTGGCGGCCGCACAGCCCTATTGCCATACTGTCTACTGACTCATTCCTGTGCATTCAGAATCGTGAGAAAACTACACAGAATCTATTTATAGCTGACCAATCGCATGCCACCTCGCATGCTCCCTCGCACTATACCCTCCTCGCACCTCGCGCCTCGCACTTTACCCGATTCAGGACCCAGACACTACCCTGCTGACGCAGACGCGAACCCAAAATTGCAGAATCCGCACATCTCTGAACCATAGCCCTATCCCTGTTGTAACATCCGCAGATCCGCTTCTAACCTGAGCCCGCAAGGCACTTAGGTTTACCGACAAACTGCACACTACTGCAAATGAAGAAATCTCGAACAGCGGAAATTCCGCCGCGCTGTGCCGTCCATTTGCTGGAGTGGTAGAAATTCCACACCAAACTCAATTGCTATGTTTGCGGAAACTGGAAACGAAGTGACCAGCCAGTACGAGTGTACGTTGCATCTTGGAAATGGACTGAAAATAGGGGCCTGTACGCTAGCGTTTGTTGTAGCAGTTACTGCAGCAATCTTTCTACATTTAGCCTAACTAGCGATCAGTTTGCCATTTAATGATGGCAGAAATTGCACTACGGTGGAACCTGCATAGTAGCTGGAATAAAGGAAATGTTGCAAGTGCTGTCCACAGGGATTGCCGTTTGAAAATAAGAAGCGATTGAAAAATTGATCGCACAGAGTAAGCCATCGATTATGATGGTGACATATAGTATCACCGAACAGTGTAAACGCTAAGATCAGGGACGTCCAACACCCTTAGCACCAGGAAGCAACTGCCGGGCCAAGTTGCGCCATCCCCACACATTCCATACTTTTTCCTCTTCCTTTTCATCTTTTTTCATTTCAACTGTTTTCCTTTTCTTAATTCTTTTCCAAAAGATTTAGCTAGCCAATAATGCGATCGATTTACGCGATCGACCGATCGATCGTCTCAAATGGCAAACGCTGGCTGTCCGCCGTTAGGCAATTGTGCTCAGTATTACAGCGGATTTTCCGCTGTCACAGCAATTATCACGCAGTGTAGCAGCGGAATTTCCGCGGGTCCAGCAATTTTTTGAACGGCGGAAATTCCACCGGTCCAGCAAATGGACGGCACTTAGCGCGGCGGATTTTCCGCCGTTGTAGCGTCGTGCATTGCAAACAGTTGTGGCAGAAGAATATCCTTGTACCTAAATGACTACTCATCCAACAGAGGCTAGATGAGTAGTCATTTAGATACATACTGCATCTATTCAGTGTGACAATACTGGCAAAAACAATAAATTTACAACTTTTCTGAAGTCAACCGGCAAAATTTCGTAGAATATTTCAGAAGAAAATTCAAAGAATATCTAATCTTTTACTTCAGAAGTGTTGCGCAGTATTGGAAATGTGTGTTACGATCACAGTGGTTACGGTATATCGCTATATCGCAACGTATCTCATCCATCAATCAATCAGAGTTGCTTTAGTAGCATGTGGGGGAGGAAACTTTAGCCCCATAGCCCATACATAGCTGGCGGCTCCACAGTCTGCTGCTTGGCAGTTGTCACGGAGCTATAAATAAATTTATACTTCCATGGGCAGTTGTATATAGATTGTTGCACTTAGAGAAAAAATAGACGAATGTCAGTTTTTCACACGCTCAGCATCCAGTCACTTGAGAGGCCACAGTCTGAAACTCTACAAGCCACTGCAGACAACCCGACAGGTCCGGCAGAATTTTTTCAGCTAACGAATCATCGACACATGGAATAAATTGCCAGGTCATATTGTCGAGTCGACTTCGGTCAGCATGTTCAAGAACAGGCTGGACGATCACTGGAACGGTGTGGGTACTAAAAGCTGACGCTTCACTAGCCCATCTACCTACAAGTAGGCCTAACAAGTAAGTGCAAAAAGTTGCAAAACCGGATTTTTACCCGCCGATTTGAATCTGTTCGGTAAAATGTGGTGGCCTCTTCGCATAAATTTTCTGACACTTGTTGAACATGCTTAAATCCGTTTATGAATTGCATGAGGCTACTCGCCAACGGCAATGTCACACGCACGCATGCACAAACGAGCACCTGTTATAACCATCACGGCAACGTAATGACAGATAGGCCTGTAGGCCTATGTAGGCCTATGATGTGACTGCATGAGTGACCAAGTTCATATAGCTAGTCGCTGAGGTAGTATCGGTCCTACTTCAACCAGCGCACAGCGTATGCTACTTAATTTTTTGTCAGACTCAACAAGAAAGCCTAGTTAACGCAAAGGGAACGCGCGACAGTGGTGCGTGTAGGATGAAGGTCCATTCTGAACCAATCTAAGCTCATTGATCCCAGCAATCAACATTCGACACGATGGTGATAATAAAAGCTAGCATCTATAGCGTTGCATCGACACTCGCTAGCGGGCGTAACCGGTCTTGCACATCAACTAGCGTTTGAGAGGCCAATATAGGGCGCGCATTTTGAAGGGGTATCTGAGTTTGACGCCCACGTACTGAGGATTCCCTGAACGCAAACGGCCGAAATGTAACGTAGCAAAACTACGTTTAATGCGGAAAATTTTATACACAGGTTGTCCTGGTCTATCTCTAATGATTTTCGCTCTTGAAATGTCTGCCGCAGGCTGTAATAGTACGAAAATTCAATAAAATTCTTATTTTGGCGTTCGAAGTCATTTAAGATCATTGATTTCGGTGGCAAGTTCTTTCTCATTCTAGTTTCAGCCATCATGCACTTACAGCATTGGACATTAGGTAAAGATTGAACTAACTAAGTCAACGTTATTCATTCAACGTTTTAAAACGTTTTATTAAAATTTTTTTGGAACGTTTTTCCATCTCTGCCAAGTTTATAAATTACAGTACGTCTAAAGACTAAAGTCATATGTATATACTGATACTGGCACTAACTTAAGTCATTTTACCTCCACTCATCTCCAGTAGGAAAATGAGATCAAACTTTAGTCTATAGTTCCAGTACTTCTGTGCAAAATTTATGCGATGACGCTTAAAGCTTAGTCTAAAAGAAACAGTCAGAATGAGTGTTACAGTCTTAAATGTCAAGATGCAACAGAAGGGCAAGACGTTATGATACAACAACATCTTAAGCAGCTTCGTTACTACTACTATCAGTTAAAATGAAATATTTTTAAATGCCTCAACGTGTGTTCAGTTGTATTGCAGTAGTTGATGAGATAACTACATTGTGCGAAAAAATCTACTTAAACGAAAAGTAGATACAGTAGTAACTCAAATATCTACTTGAGTACAATTTAAGTAGAAAGTAGCCTGACAAAAAAACTACTTAAGTAAAAGTAGAAAGTAAAAACTTCTACTTAAGTAAAGTAGCGAAGTAGAACTACTTCGTTACTATCCAACACTGCCCCTTTCGAATTTATGGAAACATTTTACCGATTTTGGTATTAGAGTCTTCCGGCAGTCGACAGTTAAAAGTTGGTGATCCTAGCTTGCAGTTTTTGACTGATCCACCCGTGTGACAGACAGACGAACGAACAGACAGACAAAATTGCGATGGCTGAGACTCGCAATAAAGATAAAAATTCGTTATGCATGACGAACGGTGCGGCAGTAACTGTACTGTTCAATGTCCATCAAGTTTCATTTTAACGCGCGACGCACTGCTGATGTGCGCAAAGCGCGTATAGCTATATCGGGCTGTCTGTCTGTCCATCCGTCATTCTGTCTGTCTGCATCTGTCTCTCATGACCCAGTACCGATTCAAGCCTGGGTGAAATTGTTTTGGTCTATCTCCAGCTATTTTGGCGCAAGTCTAATATCTAGGCCTACATATGGATATGGATATATATTCATGGATATCCATATCTACGGCAAGCCTGCCCATATCGCACCATTTATCCACAATACATCCGTTACTAACAAGATAGATACAACTTTGGTTACACACAGACAGATCCTACCAATAGCGCCACAGCTAAAAAAAGCCTAGCTGTCGCTAACATACCCGACCGTACTGGTTGATCTTCAAGTTCATCCAAGGTCGATGATTTTCATGTCATTTGAAAGCCAATATGTCACTTTCTATTAGTGATCAATAGCAACCTAGGCTCTTCTTGCACTGTTTAGCCGCAATAACGGCCTTCAAGATCATCCAAAGTTAGTGATTTCCATTTCATGTGACAGGGCGTATAACACTTTCTATTAATGATTAATAGTAACCTTGGCCGCATCTTTCATCTTTCACCGTTTACGAGATAATGGTCAGTTTTCCGTTAAAAACGGACATTTTTCGTACCCCTCCATTCAACCCCGAATTTGAAAATGTTCCCCTTGCACTAGATCGCTGAAATTTTTTCTGCTTAGGTTTATGACATAGGACTTATTAAGTGTAAAATGTGTAAAATGTTTTCCTACGACCTACCGTTTAGCCACCATACATTTGTTACAGACCACGAACGGACGGACGACGACGACAACCGTATATAGGCCTACCTTAAGCTTGACCGTTAACTTAAGTACGGTCGGATAATTATTTACATCATCTGAGAGGCATGCATAGCCTATACAGTTTACTTCTGATGTGTTAGGTCTTATTATTTATAGTCAAGTTTGTGGTCAACAAGTTGGTGCGATGAAAACGTCGATCCAGGTCGTCAACATTGTGTCAACGGGTCACAGGTGACTACATTAGGCTACCTCTACAACAGCTGGCGCTAATTATACAGCCCCGTTAACTCACGTGCACTAGGTGCATTCACACACGATATGCTGTTTTCTTTCCATTCCTTACTGCTACGTCACCGTACATTCAAATTGGTAGTTGCCGTTGTGAGTGGTTTAATGTTCAATGCAATAGAGTCGTTGCTATGTGGTCGTGTCGTTGTCTGCTTCAGAAGAAATTGTGTCTGCAGCGGATCGTTTTACTTCTCTTTGGTTTGACCAAGGTTCTCGCTCGCGGTAGGCTTACGTACGCTTGTCTTATTTTAAATAGCAACATAATACATAGATAAATCTTTCACTAAACGAGCATTTTTACGCGCGAAAGCAGCTACTGCTTTCAGCGCGTCTTAGTCATCGCAATTCTGTCTGTCTGTCTGTCCGTCACACGGATGGATCAGTCAAAAACGGTGCAAGCTAGAATTACCAAATTTTCCCTGTCGGCTGCTATGAAGACTTTAGTTTCAGGAAACGTAAAGTTTTCCCATAAATTCGAAGGGGGGTCACCTCGAACGAGGGCGCTAAATGAGAGTGGGGTGGGCAAAATTTGCAATTTTTAGCCAACAAGTCGCTGTATCTCAGTAACTGTGCGAGATAGAACCTAGGTTACTATTAATCACTAATAGGAAGTGGTACACTGGCTTTCGATTGGCGCCAAATTCAATGACCTTGAATGACCTTGAACGCCAAAACAGGGGGTTTTATGGATTTTTGGCGATTTCGGGCTGCGACACAAGTCCATATTGTTCACAAGGTGGCGCCACGCTACTGTCGTTATGCGATCCAGATAGAGAATTTGGTATTTGTATATTAACTTAGCGTGAATACCCCAATTTTCAGCTAAACTATTAAACCGGAACTGCTATAGGCTTTCGCGCGTCTCGTGAGCATTAGCTCAAATTTCTTGTTATGACAGTGCAATAAACTAAGCATCTATAACGTCATGTATTTTAGCGTTATAAACGTTCAACAGAGAAATACCCGTCACCAGTCACCACGGTTGGTTTTGAGAAAGGAGGCAAAATTTTCTCTACGGAGTTGCATAATTTACAGGTGTCGTCATTTTAACGTAATGGGGGAAGGGGTCCGGACCTCAGAAACTCCTTGGCCAGCTATACCGTCTGAGCTTTTGATTGTTGGTGTTTGTGTCAGTGGGAGTCAGTCAGCAACTGTGGCAGCAGCAACAACAACAACAACAGTATCAGCAGAAGCAGCAGCAGCAGGGTGAAGATGCGTCGCGGAAGCTGGTGTTCTGCTATTACAGCAGCACGTCTCAGCATCGTGCTGATGACGCGAGTTTCACGCCCGCACACATCGACGTCAACCTGTGCACTCACGTCATCTTCGCCTTCGCCGACATCGTCCACGGCACGTACATCAGACCGCACAACTGGAACGATCTACGCAACGGACGTAACCCGGGTATGTTCCAGCGCGCAAACTCTAGTCACTCTGATCTGTGCTTATAGTGCGCTATGAGCTGAAAGCTAGCTTTTTTACGTTCCTCTAGTTACTGTACACCGGGCCTGTATGGGTACGTACTTCGTAGATAGCTGACTGTTGACAGACGAGCAAACTATGTAACGAACCGCCTTGGTCAACTCAGCCTGGCCATCCCAGCGTGGATGGGCGCAATGAGTACAAGCGACAGTTGGAACGTAAACAGGCACACCGTGTGATTCCCGTACCTTTTAGCTAGACTAAACCGGCCTACTTTTAAGAAGCTTGGGAAGGGGGAGGAAGTGGAGGCGTTTCCCCAAACAAAAAAATGACCACTACACCACCGAGTTTGTCGTTTTAAGAGGGTGCCCACATGCGCGACAAAACGTCGCACGCGACACAAACACGGGCGGGGCTACGTACACTGCAGCTGTTAATCAGCAGTGTACTTAACCCTGCTCTGTTTTTGTCGCAAGCGACGTTTTGTCGCGCATGTACATGCACTCTGTAAGCTATTGCCGCGTGTGTGTCAGGTCTGTACGCTCGCTGTCTTGCGTTGAAGAAACGTCGCGCTGAGCTACAGCTGCTGCTAGCGGTCGGTGGCTGGGCGGCCGGCTCTCTACCGTTCGTGCCGGTCGTACGGACGTCCGAGTCACGGCGCGCGTTCAGTCGTCATGCCGCCGCGTTCCTGCGTCGTCACGGCTTCGATGGCCTCGACGTCGACTGGCAGTTTCCCGCCACGCGCGGCAGTCAATCGGCCGATCGGCAGCTCTTCACCTTACTTCTCAGAGTACGCCGACAACCGTGACGTCGTGGCAGATGGCAGGGAGCGGGCCTGCCCGTAACACCCGCTGTCAAAAATTTGCAACTGTCTGTCGGAATTCTGTCGAAATATAGCAGCTCATTGCCCCGCCTACTTTTATAACTCATGACGCTGCTGGCCGACAATGATTTCTGTTGGCTATCACAACATTCACTGATTCAACGTGATAACGTCGGTGGCACAGAGCTTTAGCGCTTGTGCTCGCTAACTTTTTAACCATTTTAAACTGACATACAGGGTGCGGCAGAAAAAAAGTGGACCCCTAAACTTTTTCGCCGTTTTCTCAGCAACCGTTTGGGATTTTAATACGAAATTTTACAGCTTTATTTATGGAAACCTTCTACATCTAAGTGCCAAGTAAAATTTGATTCTGTTAAAAAACGACGAAGTTATAGACTTTTTAACATGACCGCCTACCGATTTTTCAGCATTCAAAAACGTTCCGGCTTCAACGCCAATTTAATAACATCGTTGAAACAACACAGTTAACTAATGATCAAATGCCAGAATTCCATTGTCACTGTAAATGTTCGAAGTGTCCACCACCAGCTCCAACACAAGCCTTCAGTCGCTTTGAGAAGTCTTTCACAGATTTGTTGATCGGTCCCTGTGGCAGGTTGCCCCAGATAACCTGAAGCGCTTGCTTGAGTTTGGCGCTTGTTTTCAGCTTTGTTTTAAGCTTGCAGTAAGCCTCCAACATTGCACCCCATACGTGATAGTCCATTGGGTTTATTTTCGACGAATTTGGTCTTTTGTGATGATATGATTGATATCTGGACAGCTGGCCCGCAACCAGTTTTGTGCGCTGCGCGGCATTGTGCGCTGTGTGTGCTGACGAGCCCGACGCGCCGTCCTGCTGGAAGATGAATCCGGTGCGCAGACGGCAATTGCTTTAAAGGAACGATAGTTTAGTGATAATTTATAAACAATACAAATTGCTG
>Ga0209671_1008729_pt1 | contig 10610 bp, 4 predicted proteins | sample WorMetHERISLAND2_2_FD_187401 | JGI IMG/M metagenome (GOLD analysis project Ga0209671, IMG submission 187401) | Marine gutless worms symbiont microbial communities from Max Planck institute for Marine Microbiology, Germany - Olavius geniculatus... | ecosystem: Host-associated > Annelida >...
GGTTAAGCATAGAGAATGTGACTGAAAGCACAAACCGGTTTTCTGAGCTTAGAACGGAAGAAATCATATTTTCTCTTGTAGTCACGCGAGTACTTCACGGCCTATAGAAACATGACAATGCACTGCATATACTGCACAACCATTTCATGGAGATATAACACGATGCATACTCAAAAAATGAAAATCATTATGACAAATAGCTAGCAGGCAATGTCATTTTTCTTTTCAGCAGTTAAAAAAACATGAATGGCAGTGTCAAGTCATGCAATGTCAGGTCCGGCAGTTTGGTCTGTCAGTGTCAGATCCTGCAATGGCAGGTCCTGCATTTTCAATTACCCCGGTGCTGGTCTTTGTGCAACACAAAATACTTTATAACTTCACAAATGGAAACTAAGTGACACAAGCCACAGGCACCACCGTCAAAAAACCAGATCCTCCTACCTCCACAAGATAATGAGCGCAGTGCAGCAAGCAGCCATACCACAACCCAGCACTTCATATGCTTTCACCATATGACATTTACTGGGTAGCTTAATTTTTGCTGGCTGGCAACCAACGACTGATCTATACAGCCTGCCTTATTGTTGCTCAGGTGCAGACTTTGATTGCAATTATCTCCGGAATGGACGGATATATCGACAAGCAGAAAATGGCATTATCACATACAATTCATCCTGCACTGGGAAAAAAAATTAGACTATAATCCACTAACAGCTCAGCCCCACTGCCTGTAGTGATTCTAAAAGTGGGTCAGTCTGTCTGACTGTGTGTCGGTCCTCACGGTTAGTAGGTCAATGTGCAGCTGCTCTGTAAGCTACATGTGTAGACACGCTCAGCTTTGTGTGCTCCGAAGCTATGTGCACTAAACGCCAACCAACACGACTGATAAGCTGACGAGTGGAAAAACCAAGAGTTCACACAAGACTGAGCACCACTGACAGCAGATGGAAATACAGCAAACAGCCACTTCAGAAGCACAATTACCGGTCCTCCAAGTTGTTTGAGTCGAGGGTCTTCCCACTGTGTACTCCTCGTATCTGAAAAACATATCGCATCAACTTGACCCTCAGCCACAATGAATGCTGACCAAACTACAACTTCTGCATTTCACAAGGTAGTGCAGTGACAGGTGAAGTAGGCTACTGGGCTAAACTAGTTATTTACATCAAGTTTCTTCGTGATGTTGCATGCCAAATATTAACAAAACTGGCCAATGTTTTACAGAATTATTAAAAAAATAAAACTGGCACGTTTTTGAGACCCGGCGTAAATAAAAAAAGTATATTAAAAATTCCAGAAATTGGATCTGAACTGTGATTCATGTTATCACCAAAATCTTATCATTAGTTACTTCAGCCATGACCCACCCCTCCAAAAAACTTGACCCAAAAATTGTTCATAACCATTCAGTGGTCTTGCAGACAGACAATAAAATTACAAAGGGAAAACATAACCAACTGGCTTTGGCAGAGGTAAGTGGACTATAGCGATTACAAAGATAAATGTACAAAACATCAGTTTATCCACTTGTTAACGGCGACATGCAATGACTGACACATCGAAAACAGCAAAAATCATAAAAAGGAAATATCACTCACCATCACATCGCCTAACTGTGAATGTGCTGATGAATAATATCACCTTTTTATGATTTTTGCTGTTTACTTTGTGTCGATCGGTTGAGGGGTTTTGGAACTGCGAGGGGTCAAATTTTGCCATTCTCCATTGACTTAGCCAGTTGCCATTAACACAGGGCTGCATTACCGCGCGCCTGTGAAAAACAACACAGACAATGACTTACTGTGATCAATGTAGAATATCCGACCATCATCATGGACTCGCTCTTCCCAGCCAGGCTGTGGTTAACAGACGACAACAAAAACAATAATACTAATATCAGACAGTGATAACTTACAGTGGAGCTGACCAGTCCAACAAGTATACATGGTGTTTCATAAAAAGGCACCTTTTTCTTTCTTCCATAATTCACTCAAATTTACACATTACGACGTCAGCATGTCGTCACGACTAGCAAAGCATATTTAACTAACAGCCACCTTTTGTTGAAATATTTTAAACTAGTATTTCTTCAGCTACAACTCGTAAAAATTCCATGTAAAATTTTCGCCATTTGCCTGAGTTACGAAAGAAAGAAAAAGGGCACCTTTTATGAAACACCGTGTACAACAGTCTACAAAAAGTCAGTTGGATGCTGAAACACGAGACTATCAAGAAACAATTACCACACAGTATGATTCTGAAGTGATTTTTTTTACATCCAAAACCTTCTGCTAAAGACGTTAATGTAATTTTACTGGAAATCTTGTAACAGAAAGTCACTCACTCACAAGCCAGATATTTATCAGCAGCTGTGCTGCATAGCACAGTAGCAAATAACGTGCAGTGAAATGTAAGCAAGTAAGTAAGTAAGTAAATGATTTATAAAGCACCAACGTCTCAGAAAGAATCAGGGCGCAAAGGATGATGGGCGCTAGGTGACAGAAAAGGCTGACTGAAAGTAGCGGGTCTTTAAGTGACGTCTGAAGGTAGCCAAGGTTTTACATTGACGAATTTGAGGAGTTAAGCAGTTCCAAATTTTCCAAATGTCTCAAGTCATTCCTAATCAAATGCACTGAACAGCTCTTGCAATAGTTTTGTCATGACAACCGTAATGCTACTAAAGCAGGCGTTAACTGTACCTATACTGCTAGTCACACAGTCAGCATCGCCCTCTCACAGCTCTGCAACCTTCGGGTCGGTGCTCATCTCCGTTTATAAGGCCCTGAGCCGGCAGTGAGTGCAAACACAACGCAGCTATATGGGTGGAAGGCCAGAACACTCCCATATACTGCCGTTACGTTCCCGGCAATGATGCTGGTACCAAATTATACTGTTTGGTGACAGCGGCACGTGTGTGAACAACTTGCCCAAAGTTGTTACCTGGCAGTATTACCAGATGGAAGCCAACCTCGCAATCACTAGTCTGACGTGCTAGCGCTAGACAACCAAGCCAGTACACTACCACGACAACAGTAAAGATGCTAAATTGTTCACTTATTCCATTTACTATTGCATCACAGTCGTCATCATAAGCATGTATAAATTTCTAGTTTGCCTGTGCACAGCAAAAACTTCAGCGATCACAGACGAAATCCTTGAAAAATGACAAAATGTGGTTTAGTTCAGTCATACGGTCATAAGAAAAAATGTTTTCAAATGTGGTGACAGAGACACAATTTCGAACAAAGTCTGCCACTGCTCGAACATGCTTGCAAATCACAAACTGCCATGTCTATCTTATCTGACAGTGGGCTGTACAGTATCAAAAGATATCTGCTTTTCAGGAATAATCAACAGTGTTTACTAATGCCAAGTAAAACTAAAAATAAAAAAAAACTGATGCAAATCAGTGGCAAATTACTAGTATTATTGGTAATATCAGTTGCAAGGGCATTAGAACACTTAGATGCATATGCACTTATTAGTCTGCCCGAAAGCGATAGCTGTGGTTTCTTTTCTTTTTCTTTTTTCGCCTTATGATACTTTTCCATGTAACGTGCCTCTAAGTGGGGGTGATAACCTGGGTACAACTTTTGGGGTGCATCGCCCCCTTAAAATTTGGGAAGGCAAAAAACGTCCAAAACTCAGTACGTTTTATGACAATTTTCGAGTTTGACTGCGAATATCTCTGGACCGGATAGCGATATCGACAAGTGGTAAGCTGCATTATCAACTATGGTGATCTCTTCCATGTTGAACAAAAATATTTGCTGAACTTTGGATCACTAACACCAGAGATCACGCGGCTAATGTCTACCTACCCTAAGTCGACACTGCGCGTTCTGTGTACGCTAATGCATTTGAATACGGGCCACGTCACTTTTATTATCATCATCATCATAATCACCATCATCAGTGAATAGCCGGAAGCAGGCGAAAGGCCTCTATTTCCGTCCGAAGTTAATAACTTTAACACAAATATCAACAAACAACTAACCTAATACTGTTTTTACACCAACTTCCGGTACTAGATGACGGATTTATAATCATAATACAAACTAAAACCACGCCAGAGCAAACCTAAACATCTCCTGAAACTACTAACACTACATGCCGATACAACATCATCAGGTAGTTAGTTCCATAGCTTAACTAGTCTATTTACAAAAAAGTATTCACGGAGGTCATATTTACACACTTTGCTACAGGAGGAATTTCCACCCTCAGAATTTTCCCACCAATCGAACTTACAGCGCCAGGCAGACTCACGTTGGTTGGGCTTTGCGTCAAATTTCTAGTTCATATATTGTTTGTTGTTCTAGAAACAAATGAATGAACGAAGTTTAACTAACAGGTAGAGGACCAAGGTCAACGGTACGATCATCACAGTATGAAGGTTGCCTGACGTCTAACATAGACAAGCTTGACGGCCTCTGTTTACGAGGGTCATCCTAGCACAACAAACAAACATCAAGCTAGAAAGCAGTCAGAGACCGCAGACCTCCGCCAACGCCATGTTGTTCGCTAGGTGGCAGCACCATATTCGGTTTTGCAGCAGTTTCCCTTATGCCCCATTGAAAGCAACGGTAACGAAAATTTCAAAGTGATCCAGAATTCAGGATTCCCTCCGGATCACCCCCAAAATTAAATCAGTGGTAGTTTGTGCCATTCCCGACATACCCTCAAAATTTCAGAAAGATCCGTCCATAACTTTTTGAGTTATCTTGCTAACACAGACAAACAGACAGACAAACAAAGTCTGGCAAAAACATTACCTTCTTGGCGGAGGTAATTATGAAGATTATTCAATCACCAGGCAAAATCACTAAAACATTTTCAGAAAACTTTTAACAAACCCAAAGCACCCACACCATTAATTATTACATAATACTTATTACTGCATTCTAACAAAATAATATCTTATTCTATGCATGCCCGACAGCACAAGTTTCTACTGCTGACTGTCACAAAAACTGCAAGATTCTGGAAATTCAAATATTCTCATATGGACAAGCATTTCACACTAATCTTGACAAATCACTGGCTTCACTAAGATATTATAACCAAAGCAAAATCAATATCACTGACACACTGGATGTCATTCCTTTGGCACTGAAGACAAAAGTGTGAAATTTTATTATAATTACAACAAATTATGCAAATAAATTGAAACAAAACAAAACAATAAAAATAGTTCTAAGTCAAACAATTCATCTAGCAGGCCCTATAATGCAAAACTCTTCAACTAATTGATTTCACACCTTTATCAACGACTTTTGTTTGCTCTAAATATCACTTCATGCACAGAGAGTCTTATCACAATGGATGGAAAAATAATGCAAAGGTAGATTAGAAGAAAAAAAATCAACGAAGTAAACGCCATTAGCAGCACAAAAATGTTTTATTGAAGTAAAGAATCTAATTAGCAACAAGACAACAAGTTTTAAAAAAAATTGTAGGTGAAAAACAGTGCCATACCCCTCACGGGCACTGGTGGGGTGCTCACCTCCCTTTCTATGGCCGTTGAGCCCGTAGGTGGACAGACCACGGAGTCCATGACGCATGGCCAGTGCGACGCCAGACCTACGGTTACCGTCCCAGCCACAGAGCATCAGCGCCCTTTGACCGGTACCAAATTATACTGCTTGGTGAACAGATGCACATGTGTGTGAACAACTTGCCCAAGGTTGTTACCTGGCACTGCACCGGGCGGAAGTCAAACCTGCAACCTCGCGATAACCAGTCCGACATGCTACCGTTACACCACCAAGCGACACTTGTACGTCATTTTTATTGCAGTAGCAACAGAGAAAGTGTTCAGAATGCTATACCCATGTGGTTGCCTTGGTATTGTGATCAATATAGAAGACTCGTCCGTTGGGAGCTACGGCAGTCGCCCAGCCTGGAGGCAGCGGCTCCTCAGCTTCAGCAATGGTGGCACTACTACGTGATGTCGTCGAGACTATTGAATCTTCCGGTTCTTCCTGCACCGACTGGAAATACAAAACTGACAATGAGTGACTGTGAAACTAACACTGCACATAATACAAATCCGTAATAACTGCTGTCTCAATCCTTGGAAAACGTGTAGCTTAGTGACGACAGTGATGTTTTCAGTCCGAAATTTTCATCAACTTTTAACCGATTGGAAAAATTTATCAATTATTTTTTAACGATTAATCGATTAATTAATCGTTAATTTCCGCAGCCATACTATTACTATTATGAGCCCAGCAGCACACAGCTAGTAGGCAGAAATGCCGTAATAAAAGCAAACAGACCAAAGCAACATTTACTTGGTGGTGAAAATGCTTTGGGAAAAGACTGCACTTCACACTTATTAATTTACGACAACTATTAGAGGACCTATTTTTAGGGTGCTGTTATGTCAAAATAACTGCGAGGACACTTAACAAACAATGACGATGTATTCAACACAATACAGAGTGTTAGTGGATGAAGTAAGGCAGCAGACAGATAAGTGTGGGTAAATAGTGCAGTCCTGAGACATTGCTTAAATGTGATGAGCAATGTGTGTTGACAACGCGACAACTGCTAGCAGGCTGTTCCACGCCTAGGTGGCAGCAACAGATAAAGCCTAGCTGTCAACAGATGTCTGCTATAAACCTGTAATTAGCACGACCAGAACTACAGCTAGAAAATGAAGTACAACGAAAAATCAATTTTTCTCACATAAAAAACAAACTACAATTTTAGAAATCTACAGATATAGCAGATGTTTCACCAGCGAGTACATTTTTCACTGCATGACAAAGATGGTCAGCTGAAGAGGTATTAAGTCGAGCTGCAAAAAACATTTTCAAAAATTCATTTTTGAGAAATATAGCCTGACCAGAAGTCACAGCGAGGAAACTGGCAACAACAGTAATATGAGCAGTACAACAATAACAAACAGAAATGACTCACATCACGTGCTGATGCGGCTGCTTGAGGTAACTGCACATACAATAAACAAACACTAATTACTCACTCACACATCAGCATTAAAATGGCCACAAAATAGTGATGTATGTAAGCATAGTACTCTGGAATTGCACCTCAGTATAACGAAATGACTCCACTGTCAGCTAGTGGCCCAAACCTTGGTTGAACCACTAGGGGGAGCTGTAGGCTTGCTGGAAGCAGTGAGTTTTAAGGAGGCGATGGAAAATGTACGCAGAGGTAGAACTGCGAAAGTGCGGACGCTAGAGGGTAGTGAGTTCCAGACTGTGGGGGGGGGCTACAATGCTAAAACCGCGGGAGGCAAAAATTGTACAAACACGTAGAACTGACAGCAGATTAGTGTTGGCAGAAAATTATGAAATATCTTACTACACCGTGGGCCAATAAAAACGTGGCACTTTACTTTTGTCCATATCTTCCTCAACCGATTTTCAAAATTCTTTTACTGGCACACTCTGCAGACAATTTGCATTGATGTGATCATTATACATCCCACCACACCGTAAATGCATCTCTACACTACCTTGTAAAATATAAATGTAAAAATAAACTGCATCTGTACACTACCTTGTGAACTATAACTGTAACTATAACTATAGCTTTATAGTGAACTGTAAATGAAAAAACACAGCCTAGTGACATACGAATCATTCACCGCAATGTTGGTCTAAAGGGTTTTTCTTTCAATTTTACAAAATATTTGTTTGTTATTATTGCTATATATGCACATTTCATTTATAGTTCACAAGGTAGTGTACAGATGCATTAATGGTGTGGAAATATGTGTAATAATCACGTTATTGCAAATTGTCAACAGAGTGTGTCAGTGAAAAAAATTTGAAAATCGGTCAATAATTGGCAAAGATATGGACAGAAGTAAAGTGATACGTTTTTTATTGGCCCACAGCGTATAATGTGCAGATAGTTTGTCTATTCGTCTGTCTGTCATATGCCTCTGGTGCATTCTGTGTTGCACGGTCAGTCATGAACAACGACCACAGCGTTCGAGTCTGTGGGCTTCAGGTTCCTGGCATCATTGGACGAATGATGGTCACTTAAAAATCCTCTCACAAGTAGGGTGAAAACTTTGCTAGTAACTTATAATATACACCGTGGGCCATAAAAAATGGCACTTTACTTTTGTCTATATCTTTGCCAATTATTGACCAATTTTTAAAAATTTTTCTACTGGCACACTCTGCGGACAATTTGCAATACAATGATTATTATATATCCTACCACACCATAAATGTGTCTCTACACATTACCTGGTGAAATCTAAATGTAAGCAAAAACTAACGACAATAACAAAAATTTAGGTAAATAAAAAACACCTCAGACCAACATTTTGATGAATGATCTGTATGACACTAGACTGTGTTAGACCCACACAGTTTAGTGTCATACAGACCATTCACCGCAATGTTGATCTGAAGTGTTTTTTTCAATTTTACCTGAATGTTTGTTTGTTATTATCATTATACATGTATATTTCATTCATATTTCACAAAGTAGTGAAGGGACGCATTTATGGTGTGGTGAGATATATAATAACCGCATTATTGCGAATTGTCCGCAGAGTGTGTCAGTGAAAGAATTTAGGAAATCGGTCATTAATTGGCGACGATATGGGCAAAAGTGAAGTGCCAAGTTTTCCGTGGCCCACCCTGTAATTGCAAATAATGTGTATTCACGGACAAACCTGCTCAACAGTTTCAAAAGCTCCTCCTATGACGCTGAGGTCTTCAAAGTTGCTGATGGTGTCGTCGTTGCTGATGTGATGTCTGTCTCGGTACAACCTTGCAGCCTCCCGCCGCCTCTGTTGCTCCATGTCTGCCTCGTCAATCGGCCTGACAACCAAAGCCACAATAAATAAATAAATAAATGATACAATTAGAGCTGTCACAGTTGACGCGTTAATTAACGCGTTAATGTGTTAATAAATTAACGCGCATTAAAAAAATTAACACGCGTTAAAAAAATTAACGCACATGCGTAAAAACACATGATAGTTGAGGATAGGAGGCTGAGTTGACCTGAGCTGTTTGCTTAGTGTTCCCTGCTGCGAGTGAACGTGGAACCCGTAGCAATTTCTCGGCTACTTAGAGGATTCCGATGCTGTACCACAATAGGCCACCGCTATAGACCATTGCACCGAGCGACCAACATTTAACTGCAAGGATCTTACTGTAAAGTCAGATTTGTGCCTGGTTAAGTCTAAACTTCACTATTTTGATTAGTTGTGAACAACAAGTCGTGCTGTACGGCATCTCTTCGTGTCAGCTGGAAGTCCTGGATTTGTGCAGTGCAGGGAGTTCTGTCGTTATACCTCCAGTGGACGTAGCTTGCGCCCAGTAAAAAATGGGGGGAGTTTTGCTAAGGATGTTTGCAAAATTGCTGTCAGTATAGAAGCGCTGTTTTTAGCTCAAAATGCACAAACTGTTTGTAACCCAATAGAGTCCATCACAAAATGATGGACTCTATGATGGACAAGAGATGATATACAAAATAAAAATACTGTAATAGTTAAATAGTAAATAGTCTAAATACGTTTAAAAAATAAAAATTATATGTGTTTTTAAAACTTTTTTTCATTTTTCTAATTTTCTATATTCTACAAGCGGGTCCCATAAACGTCTCGGGCCCGGGGTAATTTACCTCTTACTCTCCATCTCGACGGGACTGGGTGCGTTAATTTACGCGTTAATTAATGCATTAAAAAAATTAACGCACTGTGTTAATGCGTTAAAAAAATTAACATCTTGACAGCTCTAAATACAATAAAATATAATTTAAAGTAAAAACTGCCTATTGCACTGCAGTCATTTTACACTTAACTGTGGAAAAGTAGGAGAGTCTTAAGTTTAGTCTAAGTGTTAGCAGGCACTTCGAAGATGCACTTCTGACAGAGTGACCAGTCTTTTTCAAAAAAGACTTTCCATGACTTCCATCAGCCTGTACGTGACTGGACAGACCACTGAGTCTGTGACGCATGGCTAGTACAATGTTAACTTCCCAGCCGCACAGCGTCACCGCCCTTTCACAGGTACCAAATTATACTGCTTGGTAAACAAAGGCACACGTGTGTGAACAACTTACCCAAGGTCGTTGCCTGGCAGTTAAACCAGCAGCCTCACAATCATCAACCCAATGTGCTAACATTACATCACCAAGCCACACACAAACCACAGACTTAGCCTATACTATATTTATCTCCTCCAAGGTTAACATAGTGAAGCTAGTGGAGATATTGTTTTCGCCTTTTCTGTCCGTCGTTCCTTCTGTGTACATGATGACTCATAATAGCAATGACGTCATTGCATCAACAGCGCAAGCAGCAACGATGGCTATTACTTTTCCATCCCTTTCCTGTCATGAAGCGGCTCTTCCTTTCCTTGTTGCCTTTTTAATTTCCTCCCTTCCTTTTAATGTAACGGGAGAATAGACCTAGACGAATGGTGTTGCTATGCGCTCAAATGTTGAAAAAGGCATTAAATGTAAACAAAGCACAATATGCAGATGTTCTGTATTATTTACTACGTTTATATAAAATTTGGAAAATATACGGGTTTTAATACAGCAAGTTATGCAATATATATACGTAATTATTTGCAGCATCAGTAGCACCACTTACTGAATTATAATAA
>Ga0209671_1008730_pt1 | contig 10609 bp, 5 predicted proteins | sample WorMetHERISLAND2_2_FD_187401 | JGI IMG/M metagenome (GOLD analysis project Ga0209671, IMG submission 187401) | Marine gutless worms symbiont microbial communities from Max Planck institute for Marine Microbiology, Germany - Olavius geniculatus... | ecosystem: Host-associated > Annelida >...
AACCGGTCCTGCAAAACAGGCACGACTTCGTGGGCTTCATTCCAGTCACCTTCTCGATGTAGTCCACATACATTATCTGCAATATTATGATGCGTTACCGGTAATCCGGTATTAACGAGTTAACGCATGCGTTAAAAAAATTAACGCAATTCCTAAACGCATTAAAAAAATTAGCGCTTTCACAGCTCTATTTTTTATATATTTTTTTTCATATTTTTCCACTTTTCCAAAACCAGACAGCGAACTGAGAACAAAACTGGGGTGGAAGGACGACCTTTATACACGGAGGAAATTGAGGCCAAATTTCAGCGAAATCCGTTGTCGAAAATGGGTATTTATAGGACAGAGCCGCATGGCGAGTGGCATACCGGTATTATATTTTCATTCGCGGCGCCACCCTAGGACTTATGGTAACTGGAACTTTCGTACCCGAGAACTTTCGTTCCCGGGAACGAAAGTTCCATAGATGGAACTTTCGTTCCATAACATTGTTTATTAGGCCTATACTGCACACATTTTTGACGTGCTTTTTTTAATTACAGCTATGCTGTAGGCGTCGATGGTACCATTGTCGTCTGTCTCTCGTCTGTCCGTCCGTCTGTCTGTCTGTCCGTAACGGATGTATTGTGGATAAGCGTTGGGTCATAGAAGAAAACTTTTTGCACGGATAATTAGTTCTCTGTCAATGCTTTCTGCTTACAAAATTTTAGGGATGCAGTGCAAGGGAAACATTTCCAAATTTTGGATTGAATAGACGCGGGTAGAAAAATGCGCGTTTTTAACGGAAAACTAGCCAAATAAAAAATCATCACACACTTGAATGATCTTGAAGGTCAGTACTGCAACAGGAAATAAGCTGTAGTACGTCTTCTCTAGCAACAGCTGGGCTTCCTTGTTATTAGGCCTATATCCTGTTGAAACTCTAGCTATATATACGTCCGAGTGACACAAAATTGGAGGTTTTTTTCGCTGAACTGTAAGCACTACGTAAGGATAAGGAGTTCAGTAATTATCAGTGTCTGGGAACGAAAGTTACAAGGAACAAAAGTTCTCGGGTACGAAATTTCCATGAATCGGACTTACTACTGCATCGGGTGCTCCAGTAGGCCTATACTTAGGCCTACTGCGACCTACTGCGACGGGTGGCAGGGGCCGCAAGTTAGGCCTGGTCCCAAATTTCAATCAAATTTTGAAGAATTCCATTCAATTCGAAAAAGCTCCGGAAATATAAAACAACGCACATCGGCCGACATAATGAAATGTCTTCAGCGTCTATTCTCAATCAACTTTTGTAGGCAGTGGCGGTTCTAGTCCGCAACATCTGGGAGGGGAGCATGGCCCCATGGCGAGCCTATAACGGGGGTCTGGGGGCGAAGCCCCCAGCGGGGTCAAAGGGCAGAGCCTCTGGTCAGGGGGTCAGGGGGCAAAGCCCCCTCTGAAGCTAAAGTACTTTTGATTTTTAGACGTTCTATGGAAGCCGCAAATTTGCCCACTTTTCTAAAATTTGGAAACACAAAAAAATCAAACACTTGTGTTATACTTGCCAAAAATCATGGTTGGACATGAAATTTGGGGGGGGCACTGGAACAAAACTGGGGGAGGGGGCCTGTGCCCCCGGCTTGGGCAAAAACCGCCACTGGCCACAATACATCCGCGACGAACAGACGGACGGACGGACGACAACCCACATGTGACAACAGCTCGACCGTTACTAAAGTACAGGTGTACGGTCGGTTAAAAATTAACGCACATGCTTAAGTTTACTAAATTCTGTGAAGCAAAAGTTCCAATATTTATATTAAACTGCGGTTATTTGCAGTGGCACTTCTAGCCTTGATATCTGGGGGGCATGGCCCCATGGCGAGCGCGGTAGTGCAAGCCTATAATGGGGGTCTGGGGCGGAGCTCGCAGGGAGGCAAGGGGCAGAGCCCTGGTGAGGGGTCAGGGGGCAAAGCCCCCCTGAAGCTGAAGCACTTTCGGTTTTTCGGCATTCAATGAAAGCTGCAAACTTGGCCACTTTTCTAAAATTTGGTAACTCAAAGAAATCAGATTTTGTGTTATCTTTGCAAAAAATCGTGGGTGGCCACGAAACTGGGGAGGGGGAACCTGGAGCAAAACCGGGGGGCTGTGCCCGCCGAGCCCCAGCCTAAAACCGCTACTGACTGTAGGCTTACCATGCGTCCAGACGTCATGTAGAAAATCCTGGAGCGACTTCTTCTCTTCCTTTGGCTTCTCCAAATGATCGCGCTTGCGACAAGAGATCTTCCACTTGCGGATAGTTACCTAAAACAAAATCCTAAGAACAGGAGGCCTAATATGAACATTTCATTCACGTTAGTGTCTACTTAGGCCCAATAAGCAGCGAATGTTTACAGAAAGTTAAGAGAGCTAGGGAAATTTAGACTTATATAGCCTATGCTAAAGGCCCCTTTTAGAAAGCACCACCTACAGGCTACATTGGCCAAAATGTGATACAACTTCTAAGCATTCAACCGAATCAGTCGATTCGACGAACGTGAATTGCGTTGTGGACAAAATATGATACAGATTACAGTTGAAATAAACAACACTGCTGCGAAAAGAAGTTTTTTTGCGTTATGCTGCATTCCATTGAGATCGTGAAAAAATAGTTCCACTTAACTTGCACATTTGCATGCCATTCAGTGCACATTTTTATGTATTGTTAACACAGCTCACTTTGTCATTATATTTCGCTGTTAGTTTAATTACTAATATGCTATTTAGCATACATTTAATGCTTGTTTCCGCAAACTTCACTCGATGCAACCATTTTCCTATGGCTCAAAGAACTTTACGGGATCAGTGACCTATGCACAGTTATGCACAACTTCTATCAAAATTACTATCTTCACCACAAAATGGGAATGGAGTCTGGGGAGGGGGCAGCGCCCTCTCCCTAACCCCTCCCCAAGAAAATAAAAATGTGATGAATTGTTTCACTAGAACATAACTTGGTTCGGAAAGTGCACCTCAGTAATAAATTATTCAAAACTACTTTATTGCACACGAGATATCATTCCGCTTCGCTAAAGTGAATGATGGCGGATTTTAACAATTTTCGATCTAAAACTTCACTCGTTTAATTGTTGTATGACAAATTCGATTGAAAAACGAGTGTTTCCTGCATGTTTGTTCATCACAGTGCCGTATTCTGTCAGTTATTTAGCGTTCGCAATCACTGGAAAAGCTGATCGCAAACTACCCATAGTAATGAATAGTTCCTGTCATCTTCACTCGTCCCGGTTAAAAAATTACCGTTTCATCTGCGAATATTATCAGCTGGCAGAAATCCTTCGAAGGACTTGGCGCAATAACGGTGGTATTCAATAGTACGCCATCTGACCACAACGTAGAAAGCAAACTTTCTTTTGATAAAATCGGCTTCAAATGTACCTCTTCCATTTTGTTTATGATGTTGCATAGCAACGCCGTGACGTAATCATGCGCTGTCTGTTAAATAAGCAAGCCTCGACTTCACGTACCGTTTGTGACTAGGGGCCTATGTTGTTTGCAGTCTCTGTGCCTGGGGAGCCAACGTATTCAGTCAGCGACAGTGGCTTCATTCCCTATACCTCAGCCTACCTGGTGGGCGCAGCTTAAATGAATGAATGAATGAGTAGGGTTTAACGTTTAACAACACAGTATGTCATTTCGGATACGGCCTTTGCAGGCAAAATTGCACATACACATAATAACAAAATGAACAGTTTAACCTTTACAGAAAGTTTAACCTTTATGAAACACAAAACACGAAATAACGACGGAAACCTAAAGAATTGTAAGAACTGCCGATAATAATTGTGCATATGTATCGAAGACAGTTCTAATAATCTTCCCTGTTTTTCTCCAGACAGTCATCAATCCCATAATGCTGTCTACTGAAAGACAGGGGGAGAAAGAAAGGGGAAAGGATTATTTTATTTTGAATTTTATTTCATTTTATTTTAAATTAATTAATGTTGAATTTTATTTTAAATTTTGTTTTATTTCAATTTCTTATATTATTTCTTTTGGACTTTTTAATTTTAAATTTAATTGTATTTTAAATTTTTTTCTATTTGGAATTGTGACTCATGTTATATAATTTTAAAATCTTATTCTGATGTATATTTTATGTTAAAAGTATTTTATTTTATTTTGAATTATAGTTTGTATGAAATTTTGACCAAATTTATATATTTTATTTTACTGAATTTTATTTTAAACTTTTTTAATATTAAATTTACCTTCTTTTATTTTATTTCAAATTTATTTAATCATCTGTGCAAATTTTGGTTCGGAAAAATTAAGGGGTTTGGGATATACGGGGGTCAAATTTTGGGTTCTCCCATTGAAATGGCTGGTCACCTTTACAACAGTGCTGCGCTACCGCGCAGCCTGTGATCGGTTAAGGGGTTTTGGGGTTACAGAACCCCGCCCCCCCCAAACGCCATTTCCTATACTTAACGTTCATCGCCCTTATAACAGTGTCAGCACTACCGTGCTGCACTGTGATAGATACCAAGCTCATAATAATTTGACCGACATCTGCAAAACTGCAATACAGCAAGCAGAAGTAGACATCTTTATTCAGACCTAGTAGCAACAATATTAGCTTTTTAGCCGACCATACTTAAGTAACGGTCGAGCTATTGTCATGGTTGTCGTCCGTCGTCTGTCTGTCCATCTGTAACGGATGTATCCTGGCTAATGAATAGCTTGTAGAAGAAAACGTTTTACACGAATAATTAGCCAGGTGTGTTTAACTGGGGCATGCAAAATTTCAGCCATCTGGTGCAAGTAGGTTTTCAAACTGAAGGTTGAATGTAGGGGTGCAGGAAATTCAATGGAAAACTGGCAATATCTTGAAAATGGTGAGAGATACGGCCAAGATTACTATTAATCACTAATAGGAAGTAGCATACACCCTGTCACACGAGATGGAAATCATTGACCTTGGATGACCTTGAAGGTCACTGACGAGCAGTACGGTCAGCTATCCTATTGACAGCTGGGTTTCTTGTTCAATTAATGTTAAGTCCAGATACGGCATAATAGGAAAGCTCTCCAATGTGCATGTGCATACATAATCTTGATCTTGGATAAATGCAGGTTTCACGTAGTTTACATTGTTATCTATGATAAACTCACATAAGGAAACCACAACTATATCTAAAAATGCCCTATACCTTGAATCATTGGCATATCACCACACTTTAGCATGCAGAATATTTTGACTAAACGTAAATAGATGTGAATATGGAATATCAGCAAAAAGTATTACGCGGCTAGCACTAAAAATTTTACAATTAAAAACCAACAACAAACAAAACAAAGTTCCATGCACAAAGTTTTAATCTTATTAATTTTATGCCATTTATAAGTTTCAATTCCATCTTCCAATTTTCTAATGCCAAGCAGCAAGCCAAATGGCCAAAAATCAAAACAACAGTGTAACAAGTCAGACAGCACTAGTGTTAGCAGTGAACAAAGATCAACTTGTGATCGTTGCAAAGTTTGACTGAAACTTGCAGTGGCAGAAGCAACTATACAGAACACACAAAACTATCTATGATCAATTACACTAAATCTGCAGTCTTCGGTGACAATCCAACCAGCAAACAAAACATACAACAGCTTTCACAAATTATTACACATCTTGCAGAGCAACTAATAGGCCAAACACTACAAACTGCTATCACAAAATTCCTACTGGCAATGCTTGCAGAATCACATGATTTGCTCGTGACATATGGCGCTATACAAATGTGACTGAAAGCAGAGGCTGTATTTAAATAATCGAAAAAGTTGCGATACACTGAGCACTGTGATTCAAGTTGGAAGGAGGTGGGTTAGTATTTTCAACATCAGAGATATGGAGGTCATCGCAGATGCACCACTCGAGTTAGTCTATGGGCTTTGTTACTGAGTATTCAAAAGTACCCACTGAAAGTGCATGACCTAGATAAAAATAGGGAAAAATAGGTATTATCAAACTCTAATGTTAAACCAACAAAATCTATCTCCATTTTGGGCTCTTTATGAGAATGCAGTTTTATCAAAATCAGCAAAAAATTATGACTGCAATACCAACTTGACAGGTACAGCGAGATAAAGGTTAGTAAACTCACAACTTACTTACAATCTATCACATAAGCTATGGACCAGAAACAATGGGATCTTTCATCATGTCATGTCACTCAGAAAAAAATTACTTTTTAAAAACTCTGGTCAAAATACACCAAAGCATGTAGGTGCTACATGACACAAATACATAGAAAGTAGGACATTTGCTAACATGTCTCTGCCAGATATTTCTGTAAACGTCATAAGAAAGATGAAGGTAAAAGCTAAACACACATTTTTGTTCAATGCAAATTGTTGCAACACAGTGTCAGATTACACTCAGTGAGCAGGCAGGTGTGCATAGTCACTATATGGCAGATTAGACCTGTAAGTGAGAGCGAGAGCGAGTGGTATAGCGAGCGAGAAACAGGATGAGCGAGAGCGATTGAGATTTTTCCCGTGGGCAAGCAACAATACCTGCGAGCGAGTCGAACTGAGTAAAATTTAAAACAACACGATTTTTCACGCATGACAGCATGTGATGTTTCATGCATCTTAGCTATTGTCGAGGCGTCTGTCTGTGTCTGTCTGTCTGTCCATCACACTCTGCTACTGTCATAACGGTGCAAGCTAGGATCACGAAAATCTTCACTGTCAGCTGCCACAAATTAGACTCTAGTTTCAGGATCTTAGAAACAGTGCGAGATAGCGCCAAGGTTACTATTAATCAGTTATAGTAAATCAGTTATAGTAAGTCCCATAAGTCCTTCCGATTGACACCAAAATTGGCGACCTCGAACAACCTTAAAGCCAGTAGAAGGGGTTTATTAGTGATTTCTTTTGCGTTTTAGGCTGCAACGCACATTTGAAGAGTGAATTGCACCGAAATGGCTGGAGATATAAACAAAGACATCCTGCGTGTAAAATTTTAGCACTAATGTGAATTTTAGCAGTTAAAAGTTTTGACCTTTCGACCCCCAATGTTCAGGCAGACCACAATCGCTTTCACCTTGGGTATCACACCCTGAAACTTAAAGAAAGACATCTATGGAATCGACTTTCACGTGATTTAATGGAGATCACATCTCCTGCATTATTTAGGAAATTATCAAAGAACTACTCAATCTATGCAAAGTGCAACAAAAAGTAATACTGAGTTGTATTTTGCAGAACTTAAACAAATTTAAACAACAACTTGGAATTTTCTGATGGAACTTTGCAATTTCTCTACGAGCGAGCGAGTAAACGGCTGGAGAGTCACTTACTGGTCTATGGCAGATGTGAGGGGGTCCTGGTATATGCGGAAGGTCATATGAGCCAGTTCATCATGGTACAGAAAGCAAAAGTTCCTTGAAGCCCCCTGACTACATTGGGTGAGAAGGGGGGCCAGTGTAATAGTCACTACGAGGGAGGTGTGACTGTGATGGGGGTCCTGGTCTGTGTGGGAGGTTATATGGGACAGCATGCTGGGGTACAGAGGGCAAATGTCCCGTGGTGCCCCCCGGTGCCATCAAATCAAAGCCAATACGAGTTATTTTTAGCACAGCTACATGAAGGGCATACTGGAGAACAAGGGCACCGAAGCCCTTGTATAAGCCAGCAAAACCCTCCTCCGATACAATGGTAGAGTAGCAGTCGAAAGCTCCATCGTAACGTGTGATGATTGGTAGCACCTCAAGGCCTGTGTCTGTGTTGTCAATAATTGTACGGGTTCCCTGGATACACACAATGAGCAACAGAATGGATCAAAAGCAACAAAATGGATCAAAAAGTGATACACATCAAAAGAGAACAAGACAAGTCAAGAAACCAAGCCGAGAGTCCTACCAATTTCCTGATACCCATGATGAATTGTTTGCCGTGGCAACATTTGGCAGCAAACTAAAATCATTTTGAAGAAGACAACAACAGCTGCTGAAACATCAGCAAACCTGTAAAACCAGGTTGTAATCTGATGACTTCATGTAGCATATTTGTTACTGCTGGTACATAAACAGAATCGTTCATCGTTTTTGAACAAACTCACATGCTTATATCAGTTTATTCAATGACAATAAACACTAGAAAAATGGCGTGCCAACAAAAAACAATAGAAATCTAAAATTGCTGTTTTTTACGTTCATCAATCCCATCCTAAATATGATGCAATCATGTATGATACAGTGAAGTGCAAATGTGTCAATATCTGGATTAAAATGTCAAAAATTTCAAAAATGTCCAAACATGCAGAAAACAAACATGTTCTACTACCAAGCTTTGACCGTTACTTACACACAGAAAAAATGGGCAATACAAGTACCTGGAGATAGAGCCGATAGAGAATAGTCTCCAGTGGATAAAGCATTATGTCAGCTAGCAGGTTGCCAGTAAACGTGGCAACCAGCTCTGGATAATACGTTTCATATATCGTCCTATCGATGCTGGCTTCGTCATCCATTTCATGCAGTGACTGCACAAACACGACAGAAAGGCAGACACATATATACCGGTAATACTTGAAAAATATAGAATAGTAGCTGGCAATAATTGATAAAATCATTTTATCAGTCACCTTCCTAAAAACAAACAAATTTTTATAAAATTACAGGAATTTTGCATAAAAAAAACCAATTGAAAAAAGAGGCTTTCCATTCAAATCACATTCATCCTGAAATTGTTAACTCTAGTTTTACCTTCTTGAGTTTTATTCACTTAAAATGCCTTAAACTTAACTTTCAAGGACCAACAGATAGATGAAGAACAGTAATTACAGCCATGTGCAAAGAAAACAGTTTCTGCAAGAAAAAAAATAATTTACAAAGCAATTTTCCGACATTTGTGTAAAACTACTTGGCACTGCCAGACATCATCCATCATCGAGACACAGACACAGATGTGATGCAAGGGTGCAGGTGACATGACAGTGTACTGACAACACAACGACGCCGTAAAAACACCTAGTTTAGGCATAATATTTGACGAGAACCGAGGGCTGAAAATACCTTGCGCTGCCAGAGATCATTTTTCATGGAGACACTGACGCGGTACTTTGCAAGTGACGCGATGGCGTAGTGGCTGACACCATAGATAACGGTCGGCAGCAGCAGTTTCCAGATCGGCAGCAGACGAGTTGGCTGAGTTGACGTAAAACTCACCAGACGCGAGGCACCTTCCACAAAGCAGTCAAATACCCCTGGGCGCTCGCACGCTATCTCCGACTGTATGACATACACAATATACCACCAATACGTCTTGTTATGACAGCAATAAGCCACAGCTCACATGCGATATCGAGCACCGATAACACAGCATCAATACATAGCTGAATGACAATAATAATAAACCACTCACATGGCACACCATTTCTGACCAATACACATAGAACACATCATCATCGTTCCTCACCTCCACAGAAGAACAAGCTAACATCACAGGGTCTGTCTGTCTGTATGCCAGCTGCATAACTCAAAAAGGTACGTAAGGAGTTTGATGAAATGTTCTGAAGTGGTGAGCCAAATGAAGAGCTGATTTGATTTTGGCGAAGTCTTTTGCGCATTCTTGATCATTATCTAGGATTCTGTTTAAAAAAATGTAAACCAACACTCTGCAGTGTATTCTGGACTGCAAGTTCTAAACAGATTTTAATGAAATTTTCTGGCACGGTAAACAAGAAATTTGAGCAAAACTCACGAGATACGCGAAAGCCTATAGCATTTTCAGTTCAGCAGTTATAGTTTCGAAAATCGCATATCACTTGAACTCGGCCTATCGGGACCATAATACACATCAGCCATAGGCGCAAGTGGCGTTGGCGACGGTGGCGCCTCCTTGTGAATGACATAGACTAGTGCAGCTCGATATCGCGAAAAAAATCCGTAAAACGCCCTATTTTGGCGTTCAAGGTCATCCAAGGTCATTGAATTTGGCGCCAATCAAAAGCCAGTATACGTATAGTAACCTAGGCCTTATCTCGCACCGTTACTGAGATACAACAAGTTATAGGCCAAAAATCGCAAATTTTGACCATCCCCCTCTCATTTAGCGACCTCGTTCGGGGTGACCCCCTTCGAATTTATGAAAAAGCTTTACGGTTCCTGAAACTAGAGTCTTCCAGGCAGCCGATGATGAAGATTTGGAGATCCTAGCTTGAACCGTTTTTGCCTGATCCACCCGTGTGACAGACGGACGGACGGACAGACAGACAGACAGACGGACGGACGGACAGCATTGCGATGGCTAAGACGCGCTGAAAGCATAGCTGCTTTCGAGTGTAAAAATGGCCCAAGGACCAAGCACTCAGACTGTGACGACAATCTAGTACAGCGTACAGTAGTGGTACTACATGAGAACGCTTTGATACTATTAAACAAAATTGTACAGCATAAAACTAGATAATGCAGTCAGTGCCTGCAGACCTCTGCCAAGGCCATGTTGTTCGCCAGGTGGCGTCACCATATTCGCTTCGGCAGCGGTTTCCTGTATGCCCCCTTTGAAGCAATGGTAACGAAAATTTCAAAGTGATCCAGAATCCAGGATTCCTTCCAGATCACCCCCAAAATTGAAT
>Ga0209671_1008731_pt1 | contig 10608 bp, 6 predicted proteins | sample WorMetHERISLAND2_2_FD_187401 | JGI IMG/M metagenome (GOLD analysis project Ga0209671, IMG submission 187401) | Marine gutless worms symbiont microbial communities from Max Planck institute for Marine Microbiology, Germany - Olavius geniculatus... | ecosystem: Host-associated > Annelida >...
CGACGCCGTTCTTTCTTAGCCGCCACAGTCTCAGTCGACAGCCACTTGGAGATGGGTTTTGGTGGACGCCGAGAACTGTGACGAATTGGCGCAATTGCGTCAATTTGTCGAGTGACGACACGAGTGAGCTGATCATGAACGCGTCAGTGGTAGTGGCTGGTGTCGAGAAAAGTTCAGACTGACGCAGCAGCGCTCTTCGAAATGCCCGGTATCGATGTCGCGCAGTTTTCGCTAGCTGTGCGCGACGTTTGCTGTAGTGAGGTTGGCCGTGACTAGCCGGTGATCCGACAGCAAGCGAGCGTCGTCGACTAAAACAGAGATAGTTAACCGCGAGCCTGTAGGCTGTAGCGCAGCGCGCAGTGAAGCCGCCGCAGCCCGCAGGCCGCTCTGTGTCACGCTTACTAGTAAGCCTTCGATCGTCATGGTTCGTGTTGCTGATGATACCAGTTTTGTTACCGTATGATTTTGACGTATGATATCGTATAAATAAGATTTTGTTTTGTTGTATGGATGGCACTGAAACGCTGAACTGGAACTGGGACCGACAAAACGCAACAGAATGGCATGTAGCTGATACGTGTCACCAAGATACAGAATGTCCGATGCCCACTAGCTTAACCAATTTGATCGGCTGATACGAAGTTTTGGATAAACCATATGCCTTCAAATCTTGACGATTAATCTTGCAACGAGAGTTAGGCCTGCGAAATACGTTGCTTCATCACCAACATTGTAATGAACAATACGACATTAATCACCATTACGTTACTAGTTTTGCTTGTATTTCTGTAACTGCAAGCAGGGAGCTCTATTGCCCAAGATCGATCGACGCAATTTCCCCGCTAGTTTGTCCCCACCTATAGCTTTCCGTAGTACCCTGGTATAGTAAAGATCCCGGGGGTTAAAAACTAAACTAAACGTTAAAAACTACTGGGATGACCAGAGGTCCAATGTGTCATTTGTACGAAAACTATCACGAACAAGGATGGCACTGAAACGCTGAACTGGGACTGGGACCGACAGCCGCTGAAACAAAAATAGGCTCTCGCGCGCTACATTGGAAATGGCTGAGATTTTGCGGCTAGACGCTGCTGGGAGAGCTCCCCAGGCCACCCTATAGGCCCTATCTGGGTTTCTAGGGGCCTACGTTTAAAGAAAAAGGGGATAAAAAAGGAGGAAGGAACAAAGGGACAGGAAAAGAGAAGAGAGGGAGAGAAAGGGAATAGGAAGAAAAAGGGGAGTGAGAAGAGGAAGAAGAAAGGAGAGAGAGAGAGGAAAGGACTAAGGACAGCCTGGACAGGAGGAGTGCAGAAGGAAATTTTAACTATTTTAAGCCCTAGACTGTCCACTAACAATGATAAATCAAACATGCAGCATCGATTAAAGAGTGTGCTTTGCAAGGTAGGGTGATTACAAAACAATTAATTTGAGCAAAGCTCACGTGACGCACGATAGCGCAGCGGTCCTGCCACGTTGGCAATCCGTTTAGGTGTATAGCAATAAGATATTAATGCATCTTGAAAGAGTACTTAAATTTGAGGCCTCCGTACGAAAGATTCCTTGAATTTAAGATATCGAAACTTAGATTTTTAAAAATGTACGTTCTATGCTAAAAATGTCATACGCAGGTTATCTTGGTCTATCTCTAGCCAGTGTTAAAATGTGCGCTGCATCCAAAAACGGTGAAAAATTCACTAAAACCTCGTTTTGGGGGTTGAAGTTCCTTCAAGATCGTCGATGTTAATAAGTTTTGAAAGCCTATTACAAGTGCTTGTTATGATGAGCAGCATAATAATGGTGAGGGGGTGGGCATAATTTTGCTTTTATGCGCTATGGATTTTTTGATGTAGCAGTACAAAAGTGCTTAAGATCAGTGCACATTTACGGAACTTGACGCAAAGTTAAAACAGGGTTCCCGTTTTTGAACACCCTGTATTGTTTTGTGAGGCCTTCTCGACTGTGATTGGTCATCATAGGTTTAAGCTATGACGTTAAGCCCACGCGCAAACAGCAGCAACTTTTGCTGCAACGATTATCAAAGTTGGGAGAGAAAGTGTTTTAGAAAGGTATTTACGAGATAATTAAGTGATCAACAGAATTAGCGAATAGATTAAAAGAAAGTAGATATATCAAGGTAAAGATCCATCGTAAAAGAAATGAACAGGATGGGCAACTAAAGAAAAAATGTTCACCTAGACGAGGAAGAAAGAGTCGTCGTATAACACTGAAGACGGAATTTCCGCTGACAGCACACGGTCGGGATTTCCACGCAACAGTTCGTCACGTGTCGTGTCTTATGGATGCCATTCAGTTTACGAATTTTGCTTGGTATACACGCCATCCGGTTTCAAAAAGTCAAGCAGAACAGTAACGCGTGCATACGACACTAGGTCTGGACGTAGACAGGAACGTCACGCGTAGCGGGAACCGAATGGCGTACAGACGTATGTCGTATGCACGCCATGTTTCCCGCTACACGACGGTCGTCAAAACGTAGTGTCGTGTACAAGCCATTTGGTTTTCTCATACGAAACGGTCCTGTCGACGTCCTGTCGATGTTTACAACCGAAAAACGTGCATACGACAATACGCCTCGACGCCGTCAGAGCCGTCACGTCGCAGAATGGAACGCATGCGTTTGAACGACATCCGGATCGCGCTACGTTATGTTCATGTCGACGTTCAGACGTATTGTCGTATGCACTTTATATGGTTCGCTTTACGCTACGTTGCGCAAACCGGATAACGTGCATACGACACTACGCCTGCACGCCATTTGGACGCTTTTGTCGACGTTGAAACGTCAACGTCAAAGCGTGGTGCCGTATGGACGCAATTTGGTTTGCGCTACGCGGCGGTTTTGTCGACATTGAGGCGTAGTGACGTATGCAGGCTATCCGGCTAGCGCAACTTCACGAAGTTGTAACCAGATCGTGTGCCCTACGCCTCGCGGTCGAACGGGCGCTCAAATTCTTGAAAGCAGATGACGTGTCTGTCCACGTCGAGACGTGGTGTCGTATGGACGCCATCCGTTTTTCCAAACGCAACATTGCGGGAATCAGATGGCGTGCATACAATACTACGTCTGCAGGCCATTCAAATCCAGCTATGTAACGTTCCTTTCGACATCGAAACGTAGTGTCGTATGCACGCCATATAGTTCCGTCTACGCAACGTCGCGCGAACCGGATAGCCTGCATCCGGCACAACGCCTCGACGTCGACAGGACCGTAGCGTATGGGAAAAACAAATGGCTTGACACGACACTTTGACGACCGTCGCGTATTGGGAAACGCATGGCGTGCATACGACATATACATATACATATACATATATATACATATGCCTGTACGACATCTGGTTTGCGCTACGCGACGGTTTTGCTGACATCGAGGCGTAGTGACGAATGTACGCCATTAGGTTCGCGCAACTTCGCGAAGTTGTAACAGAATCGCGTGTACTCCGCCTCGACGTGGAAAGGACGCTCAAAATCCCGAAAGCAGATGGCGTCCATACGAAACTACGTTTCTACGTCCGACGGACGCAAAACTTTTAGAAACCGGATGGCGTTTATACCAGGCGAAATTCATGAAATCGCATGGTGTTTATAAGACACTACTCTTCTGACTTCCCGAAACCGGATGTCGTCAATACCACAGTTCGCTTCGAAGTCGAACGCACGCTTAACTCACCGAAACCGGATGGCGTTTATACGTTACTAGGCCGGAACGTCCATATGACACTACGCTTCATTGCACGCCAGCCAGATCCCGCTACGTTACGTTGCTGTCGACGCCCAGACGTAGTGTCGTATGCACTTTATACGGTTCTCTCTACGCAACGTTGTGCAAACCGGATAGCGTGCATAAAACACTAAGTCAGCACGCCACTCGGACGCTTCTATCTATTTGTCAACACCGTTAACATTGCCTTAAATGGGGCACTACAGTGTTGTGTCGAATCAATATGCTTGGCGGAAATCTGCGCTCTCCAAGTGCTTTTCTGGTTATTTTTTTACTGACAAGCCGCGGAACCCTCGACAGATGCTCGCGGAACCCTGAGTTCCCCGGAACTTCGGTTGAAAATCACTGCCTTAAACACTATCCTTAATCGTAATCCTAACCCAAATTTTAACCCTGTTCCTAACTCTAGCCCTAATCCTGTTGCGACATCCGTTGATCCGCACATTCGCCGTTCCGCTTTTTACCATCGTCTGTAGTGGCATCGTAACTTCAACTTGTATGTCGTTGTAGATCAGTGTCACATGGGTGTTTTGTGTGCACTGTGCATGATATTGCAGGTAAAATGTGTCTGGTGAATCTGTAAACCACGTTGGCCTTCTCCTCCTCGAGTCTTCGAGCACTGTATTTCAGATAGGTTTGCCTATTATTTTATCACAAGCGATAAACAATTTGGTTTTAAGCGTAATTTAGGTTGTTCGTTTACGCTGTATACTTTGAGATCGGTTGTTGACTATTATGTTAAATACGGTAGTACAGTTAACATGTTCTATAGATCTTTCCAAAGCCATTGACAAAGTGGATCATCATGCACTTTTTATTCAACTTATGCGTAGAAATATCCCAGTACTCCTATTAAAGCTATTAGAAACTTAGTTTGATTTGGGCGTTACATGTGTTAAGTGGGAATCTTATTTTTTGAGTTTGTTAAACTAAGATGTGGAATAAGACAAGGCGGGGTTTTCTCCGCTTATCTTTTTGCTGTGTTCATTGACAGTGTTGTTGATAAAATAAAGGCCAGCGTATTGGGCTGCTATATTAGACGTGTATGCTACTCTACGCTGATGATATTGTTCTGTTAGCCCTTTCTCTCTCGGCACTTAAAATTTTTTTGTCCGTTTGTGAAACAGAATTAAGGTGGATGAATATGGTTATTAACACTAAGAAATCCTCGTGCTTGCGTGTTGAACCTTGTTATAAGGGTAAATGTAATAACATCATGAATGTCGATAAAGCCAAGCTGGAATGGCGTGACGAAATTAGGTATTTGGGGTTTATATTATCGTCAAGTGTTTATTCTTGTTCTTTTACGCATTTTAAACAAGCTGTGTATCGCAGTTTTAATCCTATATTTGGAAAAGTTGGCAGGATTGCTAGTGAGGAAGTTGTGCTCGAACTATTTAAAAAGAAGCGTCTGCCCACAGAAAGACGCTTCTTTTTAAATAGTTCGAGTAAATAGTTTGCTGTACTTGTCACTTATCGCTTCGTTGCAGTTTGTTGTCAACAGCTGTTTTGTTAAAATGTTTAATATTAGGTCGAAAGCCGTAATTAAAAGTGCCAGTGTTATTTTAATTTTGATTCACTATCTGATATAATAGATAAGCGGACACAAATTTTTAACCAGCTTTGACAACTATGACAGTTTGTTGTGTTCTGTACGCCATGCATGGACTTGATTATTTTGTTAGTTAAGTTTACTTAAGTTGTGTTTTTTTATTATTTGCATTTAACCATCATTTATTTCTACCATGTTTATGGTGAATAAAGTTTCGTGTGCAGTGTTGTAAGCACGCCATCTGGTTCTCGCAACGTTGTGTATGGGAAACCGGATGGCGGGCATACGACACTACGTCTGGACGTCAACAGGAACGTAATGTAGCGGGATCCGGACCGCGTGCAGGCGTAGTCTCGCATGCGTGCCATCCGGTTCGCCCTACGCGACGACCTTGTCGGCGTCGAGACTAGGGTCGTTATGACTCCAGCCGGTTTAAAAAAGTTAAGCGTCTTTCCGACGTTGATGCATAGCGTCATATGGACGTTCCGGCCTAGTGACGTATAAATGCCATCCGGTTTCAGAAGGTTGAGAGTGCGTTCGACTTCAAAGGGTAATGTCGTATTGACGCAATTCGGTTACGGGAAGTCACTATGTCAACAAAACCATTGCTTAGCGGAAACCGGATGTTGTGCCTGCATACGACATTACGCTTTAACGTCGACAGGACCGTCGCGTAGAGGGAACCAAATGGCGTACAGGCGTACGTCGTATGCACGCCATGCGGTTCCCGCTACGCAACGGCGTAATGTCGTATGCAAGCCATTTGGTTTTCCATACGCAACGGTCCTGTCAACGTCGAGGCGTAGTGCCATGTGCACGATATCCGGTTTGCTCAACGTTGCAAACGACACTACGCCTTGACGTCGGCAGTAACGTGGAGTAGAAAAAACAGGATTGCGTGCGTACGGCACGTTTCGACGTCGACAAAAGCGTCCGAATGGCGTGCAGGCGTAGTGTCATATGCACGCTATCCGGTTTGCGCAACGTTGCGTAGAGAGAACAGGATGGCGTGCATACGACACTAAGTCTCGACGTAGATAAAAAAGTCACGTAGCGGGATCCGGATGGCGTGTAGTGTCGCATGTACGCCATTCGGTTCGCCCTACGCGACGGTATTGTCGACATGGACTTCGTTCTTGCCCACGTACGTAGGCTTTTAAGCCATGACGTCATTGTGTGACGTCATCACGCTGTCGTCAACAAAATACGCCGCCGTCTCAAAAACCTGCATCCGGCAACACAACGTCCAAATCGAAATCAAATAGCTCGACATTTTCTGTGGCCTATTTTCTTTCATAAAACTTATTGACAGTCTGAATTATTGCACAATGTAGACAAACTGTTCGTGATCCGTTTAATAACCATAACGTTGGCAGTCGTGCATTTGGCGACTTTTTAGCCTAGATAAATACAAACATAGATCTACGAAATAAATGACAAAACAGACAAAACACATCAACCAAGAGAAATAAGAAAAATTCGTTGTGCAAACTAAAAGTCGTAACAATAACTGTAGGCTAAAACGAATTATCTTGAAACAAAAAACGAACGACGTACGAATTGCGACTTGTGTCTAGTGTGCTAGAGATGCAGTTATGCATGGACGCTGTCTGGCCGTGACGACCGACACACGGATGGACATAAACCGTTTTAGCGAGACCGGCTGCTGTCGGCGATGCAACATTTAATGTGACAAACACCTGCTGTCTTCGTAGCTCGTCCATTACAGACGCTAACTGCTAGACTAGCCGACAAGTCTACCCACGACAAATCCCCTCTGCTGGAAAGCGTGCTGCAATATGTCTGCTTTAAAAACAGAATAGAAATTGATCTGCTATCGCGCTTCTATTTCACGTTTTTTTTTGACACGATAGATAATTGATCGAAAATCTCAGTTTGCATGTATCTTGCTGAAACGTGTCTTGACTTGTTATTGCTTTGACTTGTTATTTTAAAGCAACAGCACGTCGCAGCAGCAAGTAACAGGAAAAGCCCAGCTAGCGCAAAGGGAAACGCGCAACAGCGGTGCATATTTGAAAGCCCAGTAAGACAAAATCTAAGCTCACCGATCCTAACAAAAGCTCCAGTTATCTACAATGTTTTACTTGTACTCGTCAGCCGGCGTGACATGTCTCGCTCTGCCAACGCCGTATCTTCTGGACGTCGCAAATTTTCCCTACCCCTCTGCTATTTAGCGCCCTCGCTCGGGGTGATTCCTTTCGAATTTACGGAAAAGCTTTACGGATCCTATAAGTAGAGTCTTTTAGGCAGCCGACGGTAAAAATTTGGTGATCCTAGCTTGCACCGTTTTCACTGATCCTCCCGTGTGACAGACAAACCGACAGAATTGCGATGGCTAAGACGCGTAGCAGTAGCTGCTGTTACGCGTAAAAATACATAAAAGACGCAAGATTACGTAGTCCAGAGTTCAATTGAAAGAAATCAACATTGCGGGTTTTTTCCCGATAACATTCGAAGTGAAATCGCTGCTCGCGAAAAACGGAGTGGTTGGTCATAAGCCTTCTTTTGTGTGTGTACAGCTAGTACTGATTTTTAGTCCTCGCGCGCTGCGTTACTAACGTAGCAAAGAGGAGTTAATGTCGACGTCAAAAGTTAACGGCTGAGTTGACCACACAAGGAACAGATTGACAGTAATCAACAACATCGCTGGAAATCAAACTCGCAACGGCGTCGGGGCGGGGAGGGGGGTTGCGGTAACATGCTTTTAATTCAAATCAAGACTGCCGGCACAAAGAAAGGGTCTTGAAACAGGGGAAGGGTGATGTACAGGGGGTTTAGCGGTAAAGGGGGTCCAGTCTGGTCAGTAGCCGGGTGTAACTGCTGGGCAGTACTGACCAGTCAGGCTGTGACGTCATGTTCCGGTCATAGACAACGCGTTCTTTCGTTCACTGAGAAAACTACCCCACACTTATACGTAGAGATGAGCGGTAAACGTTTCATCTTTGAAAGTTTCATAAATTTCACGTTTTCACATTTCACATTTTGTTCACATTTCTGACACTTTGGCTGACATTTCATCAACTTGTTTATTTTTTACTGCCTGAAGTAAAATTGCTTGAAGTGTTGGCCCACTATGCGAACACAGGCAAGAAAATGCTTTCTCCATTCATTGACAGCAGTATCGATTAAGTTCTGCTCCAGAGCAATCCAGGCTGTACCGGTCCCTTCTTGACTTTACAAACATTCCTAAACTTTATCTGGTAGACACACTGCTGCATGACAGTCAAACTTTGTAATAGACTGGCTGTTGAGGCCCACAGATTAGGATAGATGGAATTTATCGACGTTTTTTCCATTCATTTTAACACTTATTATGCTTGGTCTGATTTATCCAGGTAATGCAAAAGCAGAGGTTGGGTGAGGTGGAAACTAAGACAATAGCCGTTTGTGTCAGAAATATTTCTGCTATCCTTTTTTCAAGTTACGATCAATAATGTCGGGGATGTTTTTTCAGTTTTTCTGTTTATTTCAACACATATATCGCTTGATCTAATTTTCCTAGGTAGTGCAGAAACAAACTTTAAATGAAATGGGGAACTAAATAGTCATTTGTTATGTTGTGTCAGAAACATTCGTATAAAAATTATCAAAATCTGATAATTGGTTTTAAAGTTACAGTTAAAAATGTAGGGGAGGTTTTTTGGAGACACGTACATAAAATGTGTGTATTTAAAACCACGCAGCTTCAGAACGCACGTGAAACAAATGAGAAAAATGTTTTACTTTACAAACTGTGCAGTAAGCAGTACTTGACCGTAAGCAGTACTTGCACATATCCGTAAATATACCCGCATTTTTACGAAATATTACTTGCACCATGAAATTTTTGAACAAAACGTATCCATCTTTAGCTAGACGGTGGCACGTAATCGGCGTTGGTTGGTAGGTAATTTGGAGACAAATTGACGCGGCGCCGTGCGAGCGACTCAAGGCGATAATCGCATTGCGTCGGCTGATCAGCGTACACTGGGTATCCAGCGCTGAGATCTATCCTGGTTCTGCCGCTATCATCACGCCGCCCGCAAGATGCTTTATAGTTAGTAGCTTGTCTCCGAGCATTGCTGCGACACTAGGGATGTAAGTCTAAGTTTTTAAATTTTTAGCTTTTAACTTCATTTTAGGTTTAAACTTGAAATACGTTCTGTGGATCGAGGTATCTGTCCCATTGCCACGCTATCGCGTTTCAGCATTTTTCGCAATTCAGTCCGTCTGTGTGTCTGTTCATCCGTCTGTCCGTCTCTGTCTGTCCGTCCGTCACACGGGTAGATCAGTCAAATGTTAAGGAAGTCTTCACATAAAATTTATATTTTCTATAGTGGGAATAAGCTTTTAATGTATGAGTTAGACTGCCACGTGCAGCGTGTGCAGTTATTGGCTAAAAGGAGGTCACGTGATGACTTCGGCAGTGGGCCATATTCAGTCTCTTGCGGGTAATGAGTGATAAGTCAGATAGGCGTTTTTAGTGGTTTTCGGTCATATTTCTAAAAATATAGAATGTGTGAGTACTTTGTTCATCCAGTACCATAGTTCCCATCACAAAAACGGTGCAAGCTAGGAGTAGGAGTAGGATCACTAAATCTTCACCGTCGGCTGCCTGGAAAACTCTAGTTTCAGGAACTGTAAAGCTTTTTCGTAAATTCGATATATGAGACAGTGTGACAAAAGTGATTTTATTACGCGCGAAAGCATAATGCTTCGCGAGCCTTAGCCATCGTCTGGATGTCGGTCCGTCTGTCTGTCTGTCACTCTCGTGAGCTGCATCAAAATGGTGCAAGCTAGGATCACGATATCTTCACTGTGGGCTGCCCCAAGGTCTCTAGTTTATCGCGACAAAATTTAGTGCCACTGGGTGCAGGGAACGAGGGCGTCAAAGAGGGTTACCCCCCCTAAAAAGACGTCATTTTGCCGCTATTGGCTCGAATAATGTGCAAACGGTTGCAGACGTGCTGCTTATCATAACAAGCACTAGTAACAGGCGTTTTGGAGGTATCAACATCGATGACCTTGAACGACCTTGAACTTCTCAAAAAGAGGTTTATAGTGAATTTTTCGCAATTTTTGGATGCAGCGCACATTTTAACGCTGAATTGCGACGAAATGGCTGGAGATAGACCAAGACAACTTGCGTATGAAATTTTTAGCACAAATTTTAAGATCCAAGTAGAATATCCTATTTTTTGTTTGACATCGTTTTTGTTGATTGAATAAGGTAGCGTGAAAACTAAATCTCGATTAAAATATAAAACGAAATTTTATTTGTATTGTAAATTGCAGAACAAATGAAAACGGGAA
>Ga0209671_1008732_pt1 | contig 10608 bp, 4 predicted proteins | sample WorMetHERISLAND2_2_FD_187401 | JGI IMG/M metagenome (GOLD analysis project Ga0209671, IMG submission 187401) | Marine gutless worms symbiont microbial communities from Max Planck institute for Marine Microbiology, Germany - Olavius geniculatus... | ecosystem: Host-associated > Annelida >...
ATTCAGCACAGTTCCCATACCCATCCCATACCCATACCCATGGGAATTCCCATGAGAATTCCCATACCCACGGCAGCCCTGAAATATAGCCAGAATTGCTGCTCAGTTAGGGGTAAAAGCATAAGCCTAATACCATGAAAACGAATAACGAAAGAAAAAAAAGTTGCATCACTAATGTTCTAGTACAGCGCATTAGCCTACAGTTACTTAGTAAAGTTTATCGAAATCTATCGCAGTAGGCCTACAAATGAACGCTTGTACGGGTTGAAATGCAACTGTCTACGGCAATGAGACTGTATGTTTGCTACCTGATGGATGCTGGGAAGGCAGTCGATGACGCCTAGCATTATGACAGCATTGCCGTGCGGGTCGTCGGCGATCTGAACGCTCATGGCGTCAAGCAGCATTTGATAGAGACCATTCGTGAACAGAGGCTCGGGCAACTGGCGGAAGAAATCCTTCAGTACGCCTGCACACACGCCGACCGCAGTCCGTCGTCACACATCCGGGACAGTTTGAGGTTACAGCTAGGGCCTTATAAGTGCTACGGCGCCGTGGGTTAAAAAAGTACGAGGGCAGAGAATTGCGATTCTCCAACAGACAGCTGAAAATTTCCGATAGATGGTTGCTCAAAATTTCAACTTTGCCGCTAACTTCTCCCAAATCTCGGGATTCCTAGCCCAATTTTATACTTTTGGAAGCAAATTGCCGACAAACTTCAGTGGTTGGTTATACAAATTTTATACTGAGAAGTTTATCTGCCCAAATATGTCCATCCAGGTACTAAACCAGAATCAGTGTAGAACAACTACGTTGACCAATCAGACAGCTGTAGTAATTAAGCGTAAAGGCGCAAACAGAGCGACGAAACTGAATTGAACTGACCAATGGGCAAGCAGAGCGAGTCCACTGATCATTGGCTGACGCGCACGTGAGCGTATAGTATAGCATATAAGCCTACGTATCCCAAGGACGCCGTTAAATGGTGTCTACTGCAATGCATTACTGCTTGTCCATTGATTAGTTCGTCAAAAACTAAACCATGTCAGTTCAGTTCAGTTGAGTTACGTCGTTCTGTTCATGCGTTTAGATGCGGATTGTTCAGAACGTAGATTTTTAAAAAAATGTCCGCTAGGTTAAAAATTAAAAGAAAGAAGAGGTAATGTTCCTTGCCGCTGACGCCGTTGATTACTACAGTACATAGAAGCATCACTTACAGGAGACGACGTTGACATCGGGAACCCTGTCCGCAGACAGCACGGCGCCCTCAGCGTCCGTTTCCATGTCCGCCTTGAGCAACCGTTTGCGCCGCGACGAGCAACACAGTCGGTAGATGCCGACACAGTCGAGGCCGCGCCTTTCCACCTCCTCCGCACAACGCCTCACTATTAGCGGCACGTTACCCGGAGACCTCTCTCTCAGCACCAGGCTCTCCAGCGCCACACCGAACCTGTCCCGGCAGCAGCACCAATAAACGATCGACGAATGAATTTATTCTGTCAACACTCGCAGACAATTTAAGTTACAGCACAAACAAAGGCGATGCTGACTGCTGACAAGACATAAAGGAAGACATGTAAGACCTAAGTCTGTCGGACGGTTTAAGTAAGGTGCACGAATGTGACAAACAACAGAAAAAACGGACCACGCTGCAGAGAAATGTGCATGAATCGCTCTTGCAGAACGAACGATTCCGCCTTAAAAAGCATTGCTTTGTGTAGGTTTATAATTGATCGTATCCACTTATAGGGTGTTTTCACGATCGAGCAAACATCGAGCAGCTAGCTCGACGTTCTATGGTAATTAGCATGCTAACTAGGAGGGCGGGCGGGTTGTAATTGGAAGATCTATATAACACGTGATCAGCTGTGGGCTAAGAGCCTAAGCCTAGGCCTACATATGAGCCAAAGGGCGGGGTTCCAATAGGCCTGCTTGAGCCAGCTCGATGTTTGCTCGAGATTTGCTCGATCGTGTAAACACCCTATTAGCAAATGAGCAACAACAGCGCGCGCACCTGCCAGTAGGGCGCGCAGCCGGCGTACGTCCATACACGTGCGATACGTCGAGGTACTCGAGCGCAACGTACAACACACCGGTCGGGTCGAGCCGCAGCGCCAGCTGCTGGTGAGGTCCTCCGCGCTGAATGAACTCGCTCAGATGCACGCTGCCGCTGAAGAACAGTTTCTGTTTGCTTGCTGACGACGCGCCGGACGACGCCCAGCTGTAGATGCCGAACGAGACTGTCTCAGCGTCTAGTAGGTCGACGTCGAACTGCTCGTCCCAGTCGAAGTTGATGGCTCCCGTCTGTACGGCCGTGCGCGCCCGGTTCAGTCCGTCCACGCCGACGACGCAGTACAGGTCACGGAGCGAGGTCGGGTTGGCGCGCAGTCCGTGCCCGCAGTAGACGTGTACGGACAGCATGCCGTCCAGTCCAGCTGGTCGTTCCACGGCGGCAGAAACATCCGTGCGACGACGTCGACTGCGTTGCTGCTGCAGCTGCTGCTGCTGCAGCAACGTCTGCGCACTGGTCCTGTACGGCCGGAAATCCTCGGTCCGGATCTTGAGCGGTTTCTTCGTCAACGTCGTGGTGGAACCACCGTCTCGGCCCCCGCGCCCCGCGGCAATCTCGGAGGAGGCGGGGACTACGGGCCGCCTGGCGGCTGGGCGGGCGGCAGGTGCCCGCGGGCCGGCTACAGGCTGCAGGCCGCGCGGCTCGGCGTCGGCCAGTTGCCTTGAAGACGGAGTTAGACGACGACGCTCTGCGGCTGCAGCTGGACCGACAGACCGGCGGCGTGACGGTGCAGACGGCGAGCGCTGATGTCGTTGACTGACCCAGGACTTGTACTCCTCGGCCGTGTACGACTCGGGCGCTGACGGAGCGCGACGTCGCGTCGCGGCTGATGACTCATCTGCGATCTCGTGCCTCAAGTCTCTCGTCGCGGCGGCGTCAACCACATCACCCCGACTGACTCGCCCTGACACTCCTGGCTTTGCTAGCACACATACACAGCCGCCTGATCAAAGGTTAAAGGTTAAAGGTCAGGTAAGACTTACAGCTCTTCACGAAAAACCCATCACAGAGATACAGTGCGTCATCTGCCATATGAGACCACACAATGTTACCTGCCATCCGACACAGGTAAACCCCCGGCCTTAACCCCAGCCAGACAGGCCGGTACTCGATTTACCTACCCCGGATGGATGGAAGGCTGAGTTGACGTTGGAACTGACTAAGTCACCCACATCAACTTTGATAACTGCGTTACCTCATCGATTTTGGTTTGTTTGGTTATGTATTCCGCAGATCTTCCAAACTGGCGCATCGTACTGACTGGTCGTAATGTGTGAACAACTTGCCTGATACTGGAATGGCCGAGAATCGAACCCGCGACCTCGTGTCATTGAATCCGACACCCTACCCGCCACACACAATTACTGGCCCATGATGTTTTTTTTTCAGCAGCAATAATTAAGCAACAACGTAATCACTTTTAGGCTTGTCTCACCATAAACCGATAAGGTAACAGAAATATTACCCCCACGTTGGGAAATAAAAGGTGCTCTTTCTTAGAAGTAAAATCGAACGAAAATAGTTAAAATCTCACGGATCAGAACAAAACAGAAAAAGACGCAGAAAATATTGCCTAAAAAGTGAACAGAAAATAGGCCTGTAGAATAAGAAAAAAGTTTCAATGTGTAAAACATCCGTTCGGCACGTAACAACGCGTGTACAAGACCACAGCGAATATCTGCACAGAGTGACCCGTGACCAGTGGCGTATTTAGGATTTGGCAAAGGGGAGCCTACAGCGGAAGTCTGGGGGCGGAGAGCCCAGCAGGGTCCAGGGGCAGAGCCCCTGGTCAGGAGTCAGGGGGGCGAAGCTCCCCTGAAGCTGAAACACTTTTTGCTTTTGAACGTTCAATGAAAGCCGCAAATTCGCCCATTTTTTCTGAAATTTGGAAACGCAGAAAATCACAGATATTTGTGTTGTTTTAGCAAAAAATAGAGTTTAGCAAGCTGCAAAACGTCACGGATTAATGTGAGTTATAAAAAAAACCAATAAACTTCACAGTAGGCACAGTGGGCCTACAGTAGGCCTACAATAATAAATGGGCCGTGTCAAACCCGGTCTGTCGTCGTCAGAATGCTTGATCCGTTGATCATCGCCGATGTCGTCGCTCGCAAGCGGTGCGCCGTGTCTTTGGCGTTTGACATCGTAAAACGTATGCAGACTGACACTTTGCCATTGTCGTCTCCACTCTCTAATGACTAAGCTGAGCTCATAGTTACGTTTTGTTTATCCCTTCTTTGACCTCTAGCTGTTCCGTGTGCGAGTGGCGGGCTGGCAGCAAATGCTGTATATACATGTAAGACAGCGGCGGGCGAGCGTGTCTAAACTGTCTATATCTCCAGTGAAATAAGGCACTTCGTCGCTTAATGACACTGTGATATCATGACAATGGCATACGGAGCTTGGTTGTTAGGATTCTGGTTCTGATAACGTCGTACATAGCATCTATGATCTCTGGCACGCTGCGATGCCGCTGCAGCTTGTGTTATCTGAGAATAAGGCGTGTCACAGTCGCCAGGGCAAAGGAACGCATCTTAAGAGCGCTGTGATAGTCGCGTTACATGCAATAATAGGCATATCTCATTTTGATGGACTTATATGTTGTAGGCTATGCAAGTTGTGGGCGAGTTAATCTTGGGTTGAACTCTGATGTGACATTTTAAAATATTACTTAACCACCGCCCATGGTGTGCGCCAGCCAGCCGCCGACTGCCTTGCTGTCGGTTTCATATATAGTGCCGTGTCACTCACCCATGGACACTAAACCCGTCCGCCGCGAAATATTATAGGTCTATGCGGCTTGCACCTGGTTTTCAAAAGCGTTCGGCGACGCCGGCGTCATATCATATGCAATCTCACATGGCAATTTTAATCGCATATTGTATTAGTATGAAAAAAGACCACCAAACATTGTTGAATTTTGCAATTATTGCTGGAAAACGGCAAAAACGCACCTTTTCATATAAACTCGCCTGTAAGAAATTTTCATCGTCAGGTCAAAGGGGGGGCGTAGCACCGTGCCCCCCTTTAAATACGCCACTGTCCGTGACTGTAATACCGGACGTTGGAGGTCTGTTGTTGAATTCCTGCAGTTCGCTGGACAGTTTATCCAACTTGCGCAGCCAATGCCTCAGTTCATCGCCGGCGCCGCCGGTCACACCGTTATCAATGTCCGGTAACGAGTTGCAGCGGTCGCCGGGACGCACCAGCTCGCTGGCCGTCAGCGTGTCGTCTCCGAACAGCTTGTCGAAGCCGTTCAGCTCCGAGTCAGAGTTGAATCGCTTGCCGGGGTGCAGGTCGGCGGCTATCTCAACGGCGTGGTGGTCGACACGGGGCGGTGCTGCGCCGGCGGGGGCACGGCGTCGCTTGGCGTTGATCGTCGGCGGCCACTCCGGCTCGAACAGCGGCTGCACCTCACGACTTACGACCTCGATCGGCGGTCTGTGTGATGGCGGCGGCCGGCGCCACTGCACCGGCAGCTGGTCGTCGACGAACTGAGCGTCAGTGTCCGACGAGTAGTCCAGATGATGGTAGGCGCGTGCAGGTCGTCGAGCGCCAGCCGAGACCATCTCACCGGCGGCGGGAGCCGGAGCACGCCGGTCCCAGCTGCGTGAGACGACCGGCGGCTCAGTCACCCTGGACGACGGCGGCAGTGCTACTGGCCCGAGCCCGACAGAGTACAGTGACCGCTGCTGTGAGTCGGCGAGTGGAGCCTGGTGGTCGAAGTAGCCTGGCGCCGGCGGCCAGGGCTCTGTTCTCACACCGGTCGACCTCGCGGTCTGCTGTCGCGCCGCTGACGCTGGCTCAGCGACACGCGATGAGTCGCCTGCTTGACGGCGAAGAGTTGATCGGGCGACTTGGTCGTAGTCGGCGTCGGCGTAGTTGTCGGCGAGGTCGACTACGGACGCGGTGCTCCAGTGACGCTGATGTTCACGCGGCCGCGCTGTCGTCACCGTCGTACCCTCCCGCAGTGCCGTACCCTCCCGTACCGCTTCGTCAGCGCGCTGCGGCACGACGGGCTGCAGGGGTAGCAGCGGAGGCTGAAGCGCGGAGGTCGATGTCGGAGTCAGCAGGGCAGGACAGGACAGGTTCTTGCTGCAGCAGCTTTTGCGAGTACGCACGGTGAGCACGAGTCGACGAGGAATCGACATGAGAATGACGACGTCGTCGAGACTCATGCGCGTGATGTCGACCGAGTCGACCGCGACGATCTCCTCTCCGACGCGCAACAGACCATTCCGCTCGACCATGCTTCCGGGCGCAATGCGGGAGATAAAGACGCCGTTGGTGCGGTCGACGCCGTTGCCCTCGCGTATGTAGAAGCCGAGCGACTGTCCGGGTCGTTTAATCACCTCGACCGTCTCGATGATCGTGTAGTCGGCGTACGTCTCGATCGACCGGATGCCCATCGTAGGACCACCGTTCCCACCGCTGCCCGTCCACGGGCCACGCCGAGGCCACGCTTCGGGCACCTGCTGTTCAACCGGCGGCGGGCTGTAGACCGAGGACGGACCGCCGGCCACCGTGGCGCCGACACGCTGACGGTAGTAACCTGCAGTTGGACCGCGGCCTGGCCCTGGACGTGTGGACGTTCCCTGGTCGACACTCTCCTGCACATCACACACATACATAACCACCATATACTCGCCATATTCGCGCAAGTTGACGTGCATGTGGTGCAAGAGGGTGGTTTCCATCGTACACAATGTAGGCAACGAACGCAAGAATGTAGGCCTACGCAGCAAACGTCACGGATGCAGTTGACGCAAGCGACGCATTAACGAACAAAACGCAAGCATGGCAACGGTGTCTATTCTTGCGTTACGTTTGTTGCGTTCGTTGCGTTTCGTATGTTGCGTTGCTGACGTTTCGGCAACCGATGTTGCCTTCTTTGGAACGATTTCGATTCGCCGCCCGCGAGATGTCGCTGTGACGGACAATTTGTCATAAGAGGCTCATTTACGGCGTCTTTACGCGTCACGCAGGACCCATCGAAGATAAGTAATTAAATAGTTTATTGAACACGACGTCTCATATTTAAACGCACGTCGTGCTTAGCCTATGCAAGGGAACATCGGTCTATACTAGTAGGTTGTCTAAAGTTGCGCTTCTCCAACCACATCAAGTCAGTTCTACAGAAGTGTGAAATCCCTGAAGCAGATCTCGAGTAGCTTACAGCTGACAGGGATTCATGGAGGTCAACATTTGCTACAGGTCTGGAGAGCTTCGCAGCAGCCTCCGATCAAGCGGCAAGTGATCGTAGTGCTCGCAGACATGCCGCTGCCCAGGCAGTTCGAGTCGGACCTGCTTGTCCTCACCACGTGCTTGTCCTCAACGTGGTAGAGTCTGCGCTTCAGATTTCGGTCTCCGCAGTCATCTACGCCTCCACCAAAGACCGCAGTGACAATTCCACTACAGTGCACGTCATCGTCGACATCGACGGACTACCACAAGCAAGCATCGGTAAAAGGTACCATACCCCAACTGGGGCGTAGGCGGGGTGCTCATCTCCCTTCCTTAGGCCTTTCCTAGTAAGCATCAGCCTACTACGAAAAAGCCAAAAAAGTATGCAAGATGCCATAAGGCGGGCAAACGGGTACGTGGGGAACGTCGTGGTCAGGCATATAGATATAGCCAATAGGCGACGCGTTGCTTTGAGCACGGGATGTCACACACAACTCACAGTGGGAACGCACGTTCGTCGGTCTGCAATATAATCCAACCTGTCAACGTTCTGACATTCGAAACGCAACGTTTCGAGCTCTGAAACAGTAGGCCTATTAAATATCGATTCTGTTGAGCTGTGGGCCCCTCAATTTAACTAACAAATAGGCTATGTTCGTCGGAAATGGCACACAATGGAAACGCGGTTCCACACAGCAAAGTTTTAGGCTATTCTACAGTCACATCTGTGATGACGATGAGTGATAACAACGACCGAGCCTCAGGAGTCACTTACACGCTTTCATTTCAATATATGTAAAATCGCAGCACACCCGTCATTGACTAACTATTCAGTACATAGAAATACTTATCGTTCCTTTGTTATTTTGGAAGTACAAAGACAGAAAACAAGGGGAAAAAGTAGTACTCGTATGTAAAATTGTCAAGTGACGACTACATGAAACGATACTGCAGGCGTCGCGCGGTTTCGCTGCGACGGCTGAGCTTCTTGTGGGTCGTTGTAAGCTGCGTTCGTTTGCCAGAGGAAAGCAAGCGCTACTGTCCAGCGTTCAGTGCATGACGACGACATGGAAAATGCTTTGAGAGCTAGTGCGAGGATTTTATTGATTCAGACGATGATGGTGCATCATCCCATCCAGGGCCGACGTCATATCTGCCTGTCACTGTGCGTCGATGACGTACGCGTATATCTTTCCTGCAGACGGTGTCGCATTAAAATGTCTCCCACATGAAATATCCGCCCGGGGAGAGATAATGACGAAATTGATATGTCTCTCCCTTATTAAAATATCGCCGGTCCCATAGAAAGTCTCCCTATTATAGGATCGCTCCACAGAAGTCTCCCACGGCCGAAAATTTACCCGCAAAAATCCGCCCCGCCCGGGCAGCCGCCGGACGGTGCGGATTTTTGCCGGTAAATTGTTGGCCGGGGGAGACTTTTCTGGGGACGATTCTATAATGGGGCACCAGCACCACTGCCACTGCCGTCGCTGCTACGGCTGCTGCATTATATGGCGTAATATCATGATCATCGTACGCATGAATATTGCCGTGCAGATTAACAGACCTACAGCCCAACATCAATAAGCGATCTTCATGAGTATCCCTCAGCAGCGAAACGTCACTCTACGGACAGTTCGTATTATGCCCACCAGAGCTGCCCAAAGAAAGCTCCTAAAACTGTCAACTAACGTGGGTTTACTTTCTATTTTATGCGCTGTCACGCAAAAGTTCTTTGTCTATATAGGCCCTATACAACAGTTCACCGGCGCAATAGACTTTGAAACTGTCAACATTTGAGTGCACTTAAACTTGTATGAATTGAACTAAAACTGACGTATAAAATACTATTTCGAGATAAATTTATCGCAATACAATAAGCCGTTACTCTCAGCAAGCCATATCAAGCAATACCCGGCGACAAACAGTAACCACTTTACGTCTCTTGTGTCTTATGCTGGACTCTGTCACGATAACGAAAGTCGTTTGGGACACATTCGACTGTGTTCAAGTTACTAAAAGTTTTCATCATGCATTCAGGGGACGAACGCAGACGTTTAGGGCCTTTGAGGCTTATGATGTGCAGGACTAAGCTTATGGTCGATGACTGTTCGTCATGGGAACAGTTTTATCTGCTCTATCCGTGAAAGAACAATAACGCATATTAAGTAAGTAAGTAAGTAGTCTGCATTTGTAACGCGCCATATGTCAAAACAGAAGTTCGAATTGTAGGCGTAGATGGTAACAGTTAGTCGATGGCGGTGTTGCCGGAGAAAAGATGAGTCTTGAGGTGTCGTCGAAAAGTGTTGGTAGTGGATGCTGTTCGAATGGTAATTGGTAAACTGTTGCAAATACGAAGTGCAGTTGAGCTGAACGCACGGCCGACGAACACTGTGTTGTCTGTTGGCTGGGACAGCAGTTGGTGGTCGGATGTCGATTATTGGGCGGATTTAGACATTATTCGGCATATTCGGCCGAACAGGGGTCTCACAAGCCAGAGAATAATGGACAGCAGCGCAATATAGGCATATTCCAGCTTGCGAGGGCCGCTATATGGCATGTTGCCGAATTCATTAGGACGTAGGCCTACGTCAAATCAAGTAATAGCAGTCAAACTGCAACGTTGAATTCACAGTAAGTTTTTTTACGTTAATATTTACAGAAAAATTCACATGAAAGCTCCGCATTTTTATGAACAGGGACGAATTGCGTTTAAATCCGGCCTTGCTCGTATGCCCATAACTAAGCCACCAGAACAGACACGGCTAAGACATGGCCATTACCGCAGCAAGGGGGACAAGCGATTATGATGGCCGCTAGCCAAAACGATCAGTCTTCACTCCCGCGTGACGATGCATGGTCAATCGATGATGCCAACGTTAACGCTTGCTCGTAAGAACATATCATCTCCTATCATTTATCCTGTGCTTAATAACAACGCTCACCGCAGCAGCAGCAAGCGCGTCATGTTGATTACTTATTTAAAAGTTTAGCGTCATCGCATCACTCAATATAATGAACGCAGTTCTTTATCGACGGGATTGAGTTTGAATATGCTATATCGTAGAAAAAGATTTTGCAAAAATAGTTAAGTCAGCAATTTCTAAAAATCAAAATACAACCACTAGGAGTTCATCATTTTGTTTAAATGCAGTGTACAAAATAATTGCGCACACGGTGGCAAAACTTCAAAGTTTGCCCCTACTTGCAGGATAGTCATTCGAGGGCTTTCCCCCACTTAACTTCCCCTTCCCTAGTCACATTTCTCATATCCAGGGCCTACTACGTAGGGTAAAGTGGAGGCAAACTGCCTCCACTTTGAGTCAGGGGGGGGATTTGCACGTTCCAGGGGG
>Ga0209671_1008733_pt1 | contig 10606 bp, 10 predicted proteins | sample WorMetHERISLAND2_2_FD_187401 | JGI IMG/M metagenome (GOLD analysis project Ga0209671, IMG submission 187401) | Marine gutless worms symbiont microbial communities from Max Planck institute for Marine Microbiology, Germany - Olavius geniculatus... | ecosystem: Host-associated > Annelida >...
ACATAAGGTTTATACATTTGTTAATGGCAACATATAAGGACTTGCACATCGAAAACAGCAAAAATTACAAAAGGTGATATTATTCAGCAGCACACTGACACACAGTCAGTGTGACGCAGGTAATATCACCTTTTTAATTTTTGCAGTTTTCGATGTGCAAGTCCCTAAATGTTGTCGTTAACAAGTGTATAAACTTATATTTTGTACAATTATTGTTATGATAAGCATGTCTGCATTCATGTGCAACTGTTTTCACGTTAAAGCGGTAAAATAACCGCTTTTAGAGGGGTAGCCATCTTTGACGCCAAACTGTACAGGCCTCCTTGAACCTAGAGGGTTGGGACTTAGACAGCTAAAATCTACGTTCTATGCTGAAAATTTCGTATGCAGGTTGTTATAGTCCATCTCTAGCCATTTCGTCTCAATTCATGGTTGAAATGTGCACTGCAGCCGAAATTTGCAAAAAATATCAACGAAACCCCTCTTTTATAGGTTCAAGGTCATTCAAGGTCATCGATGTTGACAAATTTAACAAGAAATTTGAGCCAAGGCTCACGAGACGCGCGAAAGCCTATAGCAGTTCCTGTTCGCAAACTGTCAGCTGTTTTCACGAAAGACTGGCCAACAACGGTAGAATAACGACTTTTACGGGGGTACCGCTCTTTGATGCCCTCGTGCACAGGTTTCCTTGAACCTAGAAAATCAAGACTTGGAGCATCGAAATCTACGTTCAATGCTGAAAATTTCATATGCAGCTTGTCTATGTCCATCTAAATTGGTTTCAGCGCAATTCGCTCTTGAAGTGTCTTGCAGCCCAAAATCGCCAAAAAATCCATAAAACCCCTATTTAAGCGTTCAAGGTCATCCAAGGTCATTGAAATTGGTGGCAATCGAGAGCAAGTGTATGACTTCCTATTAGTGATTAATAGTAACCCAGGCCCTATCTCGCACCGTTACTAAGATACAGCGACTTATTGGCCAAAAATTGCAAATTTTGCCCACCCCTCTCTCATTTAGCGCCCTCGTTCAAGGTGACCCCCTTCAAATTATGAAAAAGCTTTACGGTTCCTGAAACTAAAGTCTTCCTGGCAGCCGACGGTGAAGATTTGGTGATCCTAGCTTGGACCGTTTTTGCCTGATCCACCTGTGTGATGGACGGACGGACGGACAGAATCGCGATGGCTAAGACATGCTGAAAGCAGTAGCTGCTTTTGCACGTAAAAAGCACGTCACCTGTGCTTGTTATGATATGCAGCAAGTCTGTACCTATCTGCAATCATTTTCACACTGTAAGAGCCAATAGTGTCAAAATAACACATTTTTATGGGGGTACCCCACTTTGACACCCTCGATCGAGAGGAACCCCATCACCCGGGGCATGAAATTTTGTCACTGAAAACTACAGAGTTCTTGGGGCAGCCTACAGTGAAGATTTTGTGATTCTAGGTGTCGCCATTTTGATACAGTGCCAGGGTGTGACGGACGAACAGACGGACGGACGGACGCCTCGTCGATGGCTAAGAAGCACGAAGCATTACATGCTGTCACACGTACAAAGGCACAAGTCCTTATATGGTTAGGTCTAATGCCAAAGGCCACCATAGCCAAAGATGCAATTTATCCATACTTCTCCTCAGCAGTGTTCAAAAGAGATGTTTCCTAAAAAACAACCTGGTGGGTTTACTGGGTTTTCAATTTGGAATTTTTACATTGTTCCACAGAGCATAAAAGCACAAAAAATTGAAAATTTATAGGTTAAGTGTTTCAAAAACTTAACTGTAATAAAATATATTTCATTACCAATAGAACAAATGGCTAAAAGTGGACTAGATTTGGGTGAGATTTGGCGGATTTTTAGTTGGGTTTAAACAATAAAACCCAATAGGTTTTGAGGCTATCTGAATGGGTAACCCAAACCCTAATCGCAACCCTAACCATAAGGCTCATCGGATTATGCTCCTTCGAACTACTGAACTATCCCTTTGTTTACCTCTGTTCCAAATCATCATCGTCATCATCACCATCTTGTCCTCCGGAGTCTGTCTCCAGCCTGTGCAGCATGTCCATCAACTTGTTCCTGTCAGCAGCGGAGTCTTCCGAGGACACTTCCATGGTCCGGAGTCCTTCCACGAAGCAGTCCCGGTAGAATGCCTCCGAGCAGGACAGGTGTTCCGACGACCTGCAGTGATGGAGAACTAACTGAGAAAAAATTAATGAAACTATATAACTAAATTTCAATCGTAATTAAACTATCAGTTAGCAGCGAACTTTGGCAATATACACCATGTTTAAAAAAACACGGGGCTACTTTTATTTTTTGAATAACGCTGTGAAACATTGGCTGATTTTCATAATTTTTTGCACGCAACATTGCAAAAGAACTCGACATAAATTGCTATCGTTTAGACCACCTCACCACAATACTGTCGCTACACTACCTTGTAAAATGCAGAAGTAATAGTTTGGCCATTTACAACAATGAATACGTGCTGGGTAGCACATCCGTCAGCTCAGAAACAACTAACTGAATAGTGACAAACACGAGTCACAGTTTTATCTTTCAAAAAGTCACACATGCTACATCACATAATTTTCGTTACAGCACGTGCTCAAAATGTCTTCCTCTAGCACGAACACAAACAGTGGACGTTGACGCCACTCGCCAACGGGCACGTTCAATAACGCGCGACCCAGACCAGCTCACTCGCTGTTGATGCAATATTAAAATAAATATCATAAATGTAAAATACATAACAAATTTTGAATGATTTTCTGGTCTCGGTGATTTTCTGAGCCAATGCGTGCACTATACAATATGAATTCATTTTTGTAAATAGCCAAACTACGACTTCTACATTTCACAAGGTAGTGCAGTGACAGTATTAACTAGGGATGTTAACGAGACAGTCGACCTTTTACAGTCAGTTGGCATTAATTGAGATGGGGGAGAGGAAGAATCGCCACCCCTCTCCTCACCTGCACAGCCAGCGCCACAGTGTCCAAGTTGGACCGAGCATCTGGCCGTTTACAAAGCCGCCGACGTTCGCGTACGATTTGAAGATTCTGAACGGCCACCAGCGCTTGCTGTGAAGATTGCTAATTGACAGCATATACGTCCCACAATATCTGCAAGTTTATTTGCCGTGATATCTCGGTGTGTGCTGATGCTGCATACGTTGTACGCTGTGGCATGCGCTCATGCACTGCCTGTAATAAGATGTTTACACGATCCAGCAAACGTCCAGCAAACTTCCAGCAAATGTATTCAAAATACATGTGCTAATTGCTGAACGTTTGCTGAATCGTGTAAACACCCTATAATTAATATGCCCGTGACTGGCGGCTCCAGCAAACAAACTAAGCAGCAGAAAAATGCACAGCAAGCTTTGCAGAAAGCACCATCGACCGCAGGAAAGAATGCGTTCGCGTAAAATTTGTTTTGTTGATCGTTCGGGAAGGTCTTGTCGCGTAAAGGTAAAAAAGGTAAAGGTCGTCATTTGTATAGCGCATCGTCGTGAAACACGCCTCTAGTGCGCTTTCGTCATTAACCAGAGCCGCCTGCCGCACGGCCATTGTGTGCAGCCTGCAGACACAGGCTAGCGCAGCGGCCCGCTAGGCAACCCCAGTCAGCTGTACCAAGGTCCCCACCTTCCGTAACCCATGTAAATGAGTTACTACTCATTTTACCGTCCCACGGAGGGTAGAAGGCTGAGTCGACCTAGCTGGCAGGCTTCGCATCGAGATGGTTTACCTGCCCGCAGGCAGTCACCTATCGCAGTACTACCCGGGCCCGGCGTAAAGTAACTTCGTTTCAGCCGAAACGCGTTACCAACTACGCCACGCCACCATGTGCAGAGTGAAGCGTCTATACTGGCAGTTAGCATGGCTAAGGCAGTTAGCACAGTGTGGCTGGCTGGCTAACGACGTTTGTTGTCACCGTGCCTGGCGATTTCACCCGACACAGCGACTCATCACAAAGGCTCACGTACAGCAAAAACTACAAAACTAACAAATCTGATGTTCAAAAATCCAAAAATTTTATTCAAATTCTAATAGATCAAAAACAATTAACTATACACTTTGCAATAACCAATTAATTAATAAATTGCTAATTTCTGCAGCCACAATTAATACAGGACAGCCACAGTTTTAAGAAAAAAAAGTCAAAAATGTTAAAGAATTTTTCAAGCACTTTGAAGTACCTGTTCCAGACCCATTCCAATGACGTTTCACCACATGCTGTTAGACAGTTCAGGCATCACGTGAAAACAATTTTTGCATTATGGTCACGATGATTTTTTACAAAGTGAAATTCCAGAACTTTCATAACCCTCTTCCATCAAATTCCAAAACTTTGTTTGGTTTTTACGTGCGTGAGCATAGCATGTCTGTAAGCCATAGCGTGTATTAAATATGCTAATTCTGTCTTGGTGTCTGTAGTGTCCCGGTAACGTTCCAAGCCCAGGTGAGATAAAGACTTTGGGTTTCCACCATAGGATAGCTTAGAGTCTCTAGTATTTTGTGACAAAATTTCATGGCGCTGGGTGACGGGGGTCCCCTCGAACGAAGGGGAAGAAAGAGGCACACCACCCTACAAAGACGTCATTGCTATTGGCTGATCTGTGTGAAAATGACTGCAGATAGGCACAGACATGCTGCTTATCATAACAAGCACTGGCAATGAGCTTCTCAGGAATGTCAACATCGATGACCTTGAATGACCTTGAACCCCAAAATAAGGGGTTTTTAATGAATCTTTTTGCGATTTTGGGTTGCGACACACATTTCAAAAGTGAATTGCACCAGAATGACTGGAAATAAACCAAGACAACATGCATATGAAAATTTTCGACACTGAATGTAGATTATAGCAGTCTAAGTCACAACCTCCTATGTTTAACGAGGCCTGCGCACGTGGGTTTCAAAGAGGGGTACATGGTTTTTGCCTATTTGTCAAAACCAAATTCTGTGTATCCTCACCTAATAACTGGAATTCTCTTTCCCTTCACATACATTCATCTGACAGTCTTGCTACTTCTGAATCTCATCTTAAATCTCACCTTTTCACCTCTACTTATCAGGTCTAGTCACCTACATGCCAGCGCCTCAGATTCGTTTATCGATTACTGGCGCTATATAAATGATTTTGATTGATTGATTGGTGGCGTGCTTATTAGTGGTATCAACATCAATGACCTTGAATGACTTGAATGACCTTACACCTCAAAAATAAGAGGTTTTAGTGATTTCTTGGCAATTTTTGGATGCAGAAGAGTGAATTGCAACGAAATAGATAGACAGACCAAGACAACCTGCAAACAGGAACTGCTATACACTCTTTCATGTTTCATGAGCATTAGCTCAGACTTCTTGTCAAGAACCTTCCAGTTCCCACGAAATGGAACACTTTCAAAATACTTTCAAGGAACTGTGGCCACCCTAAATTAATCATTAATTTCTGGAGCAGCAGGCATAATTAATAACAACTGAGTAGTACTGACAGTTAGCAGGTAACTGTTGAGATCTGACTGCTTGGCGGTGAGTTGAAACATCTCCGTAGCTAACTGATCCTAGAACACACACAGACATATACAGACAGACTCAAACACAAAGACTAGAAGTAAAGAACCATTTTATGACTGATCATAAAAACAACAAACTACTAAACTGTCAAACCTTGCGCAAGGCTAAATCTGTCCGTGACAGCCGCCGTAGCATGCTGCGATATTTATAGCATTAGCCAATAGCTAGCTGCGCAGGTCTAGCAGCAGCTTCTACTAGTAGTAGCAGCAAAGCTGTATGTTACAATAGCAAAGTATCCAGAAATGTGATCCTGTGACCTTGACCTGTGACCTATGACCTTGAAAGGTAACAGGGTTCTTGCAGTTGTCAAGGTATATGTTTGTGCCAAATTTAATCGAGCTAAGTGCAGTGATTTGCAGAGAACAGAGAAAAAGAAACAAACATAAAAACTTAGTGATGACACTGAAAACAATACTGGCATCACCACCACGGATAGTAGCAAGCAGACAGACAGATATACAGAGAAACAGACAGACATACGAACAGACATACAAACAAACAGACAGACACAAACAGATGGATTAACCTTTGTCTGATCAACCTTGGCAATACAGTCTTCCACATCATCACGAGCTGCATCTAGCTTGGATTGCAGCGAACTACCTGCCCCCGACACAGACTGCTGACACTGACGATAGACCGAACCATATCTACACAGACCGACAGACTGACAGACACAGTGATAGAGATAGAGGGCTACGTCTAGCTTGGAGCCATATCTCTAAACAGACAAACAGAGGCTTCTACGAGCCGTAAACCCAAACCCGGACTCATACTCAGAGACAGACTGATAGATAGAGATATAAGCCACACAGGAACACAAGAGAAACAGGGGAACAGAGAGACGGACAAAAGTGTAAATTTTAAACTGAGACTGCTGACACACTAACAGTTGAGTTATTTGAATAACTCAAAATCAAAGAAAAGATAATTGCTGTGGCAGCGGTTGGTGGCATGGCGTGGTTTGTAACGCATCTCGGATGAGATGAAGTTACTCTACCGGTTAGTACTTAGACGGGTGACTGTCTACAGTACGGAGCCAGCCAACTAGGTCAACGCAGCCTTCTACCCTTTGTGGGATGGTAAAATGAGTACTGGCGGTGGTCAAGGCCATCGCTAGGGAAGAAACGGCGAGTTCTGTGCACCAGTAGCCCCTGTGGCCAGGACTGCCAGTATACTGACCCAGTCAGTTAAAGGCGCTGGCTGTTAACTTGAGCCGGCCATCCGGCCGACCTGGGCTGTATGCTAGCTTAATTGGGCGTAGTACTGCGGTGGGTGACTGCCTGCAGGCAGGTGTGCCATCGTGCCAGCTTTGCCCTCGCCAGCTCAAAGCACTGTAAAGGGGATGAGCTCCCACGCAACAGACCTCGGTCTATGCAAAATCTTCTTCTTCTTCTGTGGCAGCAGCAGCAGTAGTAGTATTTTATTGACACAATACTGTACAGTAGTATAGTACTATACAGTACTATACAGTACTATATAACATATAGTAACTATATGTCTAGTATATGTGTCTAGTAACTATATAGTTACTAGACACAGTACTATACAGTTTTCATTGTTGGTAACCACTACTAAGAGTAATAGTTACCAACAGAATCCATATCGAGTTTCCTTGACATCAGTTGTTATCGTAGCTTCTGAATCCGCCAGTCAGTAAAGCAACAGTGCTGGTGTCATAGTCATAGTAGTCGTAGTGATGTGTAGTCGTAGTCTGAGTACTAGTAGTAGTTACATAGCCCTAGCTGAGTCCATATGGAAAGTCTTTGATGTTAGTTGTTTTTTGTAGTTTCTGAATGCTTCAACCGCCAACGTCCACCAATGTTGCAAAGTAGTAGTAATAGTAGCAGCAGTCATGGTGTGTTAGCAGTGTGCAGTAATGTGATTAGTAGTTACCTAGCCCTGGCTGAGTCCATATCAAGTGTTCTAGACGTGAGTTGTTTTCGTAGCTTCTGAATGCTTGGGACATCCACCTCTACCAACGTTTTGAGGTGCTGAAGAATCCGATTTTCCACTTCCACCTCCATCTGTAGCGTCTCCATGGCAATTAGTCCCTCCACGTCTCCACAAAGCTGAAATATCTGGCTAGAAACACACACACAGTAGTAGTAGTAGTAGTGATAGCAAATGATTGCAATTCTGGGATCTTGACACCCAGAATAATAACTGTTTTGCCAGTCCCAAATCCCAGTCCCAAAGTGCCATGACATCCTAAAAAACAAGGAATTTGAGCTAATGCTCATGAGACACGCGAGAGTTCCTGTTCGCAGCTAATATCGGTTTATCTCCATCCATTTTGTTGCACTTTACTTTTCTGCTGCTAAAAATCGCATAAAATCACAAAAATCCTCTATCTTCAAAGTCATGCAAGGTCATCGATGACCATTAACAAGCACATCACCATTGCATGTTATGATAATATAGCCAAATTTTGCCAAAAAACAGGTCATTCAACGTCATCTTACCTTAGGTTACCACTAATATAGGTTACCCGCAACTTTAAACCTTCCTATAAAATCTAAGCTCCATTTTATAAACTCTAACACATATTCCTAAAATACCCAGTCCTTCTTTCTTTCAGTAGCTGTCAACATCATAGTAATCGGTGTGGTAGTTATTAAGATATAACCAAAAAATAATCCTAACCCTTTTTGCTCCCCATTTTTGCATCCACCCCAACAAAATCGATCTTCAATAATCGATCTCATATTTCTTCACTTAGTTTCCACACAAACTATATATCACCAAATTCCCCATATATCGCACTAATGAATAAGTAGACAGACCGACAGACAAACACACAGAGAGAGACAGACGCCTCAATGACAGCTGAGGCGTGAAGCATTACATGCTGTCGCGCACGAAAAAAATTATGTGCCGTTTTAAATTTTGCTCGCTTCGATTCGCTAACTGCTAAATTCAAGGACACAGAAAAAGTAAAGCATTTTGAGCAAATATTTATTAACACAAGTTCTATGATGTGAACGCACCCTGAAGGTGTGTCCAGTCCGAGCTGCACAGCCGACTCAATTAGACACGATGACAGGCCAGCTTTTGATAGCTTCTTCTGCAAACAGACACAGCCATACAGACAGACATATAGACAGACTCACGAAGAGACAAACAGACACACACACATGATGGCCTAGGTTTTGGAGCAACAAAATTCAATGCAGGGTTCATAGCAAACTGAAAGGACAAAATTCAAGGACTTTTCACGGACTTTCAAGGACCTAAAATTGCAGTTTTTAAGTAGACAAGTACCAAAAGTATCGATAAAAAGACACATCATACTCGTGCTGCATCAAAATTTAGAGTGAAATATATACTTTAGTGTACTCACTAGTACTGCACTAATGATAAAAGCAGATTATTGACATCAAATTATTTGTAATCCATAAGTAGTGGTGAAATGCCAAATTTTACGAAAACGCTTTTTTCAAAATTTTAATATGCAAAAATTTCAAAATATGGAACATTCAAATTCAAGGACTTTTCAAGGACTTTCAAGGGCTTGAAATTTTTTTCAAAACTGAAGGACTTCCAAGGACTTCTCAAGGACCCCATGAACCCTGTTCAAGGACTTTTCATTTACTTTAAAGTACCTTTTACAGACTTATTGCCAGAATATTTTACCACATCACATTAAACATATCTGGCATTATATGTAAAACTTTCATATCACAATCACTATGATTCTTAACAACTGAAATTCCAAAAGTTTTAAGACCTTATGTCGTCAAATTCCAAAACATTCAGAAACAAATTTAGTTTTCGCAAACTTTCCAGGGCCTGGAAAAAACAGTCAAAAACTTTCAAAACCTAGAAAAACCTGGAACCACCTGATTTGGCAAAACTACACCGTGTCCCAAAAAAACGTCCCACTTTCTGATTGTCTATATCTTTGCCAAATATTAACCAATTTTTAAAACCTTTTCACTGGTGCATTCTGTGGACAATTAGCAAAAAAGTGGTTTTTGAATATCCTACCACACGTTAACTATGTCGCTACACTACCTTGTGAAATATAAATGCAAGAAAAAATAGCAATCACATGTGTTGGTAAACAAAATACACATTACACTTCCAGCCAAAAATGCAGTGAATGATCTGTATGATGCTACACTTTGTTAGATCTGTTTCTTTGGATATAATTATGGCGTATTGAACGATATGTTTGTTTCTGGCCTTTGTGGTTTAACAAGCCTACCATTTCAAACACACTGGTCACGTTCTCTTCAGTACGTGTATGCTTCAGTCTGCCAGTCTCATGCCTTTGGTCGGTGCTGCATGTTTCCCAAATCTCTGTTAATAACATTCCCGCTCTTTCCCTGTTGCAGTTAATCTTCAAAAATTTTGCCAGTATTCTCCAAAAACTGTACTTTTTTAACCGATACAAGTTCTTAATCAGAGCCTTGTCTCCACTGCTAAATGGCACAATACATCAATGGTATATCGTCAGTGCATTAAAAAATTATTATTTACGACAATATCATCTGCTTTTGTTTACAAACATCAAGAATATATTTAAAACTAAACATAATTTATTTTTGTATGAAAATTAGTAAAAATTGTTTCAGAAAAATAATGTTTTGCACATGTATTATAGTGATTTTAGTGATTTTTGAACATTTGTGTTTTACACGGTAGTGTAGTGACACAGTTAAAGTGTGGTGATACGTTTAACAAGGACTTTATTTGCTAATTGTCCACAGTATGTGACAGTGAAAGAATTTTAAAAATCGGTTAAAATGACAAAATGGGACGTTTTTCGGGACACAGTGTAGTCTACTAATGATAAAACTAGAGCAAGTGGGGGGTAGGCATGTTGTAGTGGTAATGCGTCTGATCCGATCAGCGAAGTTACTGTACGCCGGGCCCGGTTAATACTGCGATGGGTGACTGCCTGTGGGCAGGTAAACCATCTCGGAATGTAACCAACCGCCTAGGTCAACTCAGCCTTCCATCCCTCCGGGGTAGGTAAATCGAGTACCGGCCTATCTGGCTGGGGTTAAGGCGGGGC
>Ga0209671_1008735_pt1 | contig 10604 bp, 8 predicted proteins | sample WorMetHERISLAND2_2_FD_187401 | JGI IMG/M metagenome (GOLD analysis project Ga0209671, IMG submission 187401) | Marine gutless worms symbiont microbial communities from Max Planck institute for Marine Microbiology, Germany - Olavius geniculatus... | ecosystem: Host-associated > Annelida >...
AAAAATATATTTGCTTATATATAGGATCCGTGCTTCCCATATCGGGCTTGTCCAACTACAGGATAAGATTGTGGTTCGCTTCGCTCTCACAATCTATCCTTATTCGTTGGATCTGTTCGAAGGGGGTGCCCGGTTTTTTTTCGAGTTCGTCGATGCGGCTGAAATATTCTGAAAAGGTGGCGTCGATGATGCGGGTGAACAGATCGTCTTTGCCCTCGTAGTGGTAGTAGATCAAGGGCTCGGTCACGCCGGCCTCGCGGGCAATCTGGATCGTCGTGGTGGCCTCGAAGCCCTGGGCTGCGAAGAGTCGGGCCGCGGTTTGGAGGATTTTTTCTTTTTTAGTCATAGAAATAGAAAATGAAGTTTTGATACTAATGTATCTGTTTATTTTAATGTCCGCCCACTCGCCAGGCTCGTTCGACAAGCGCAGACATCATCCGGCCGACCGGGCTTCGCACAAGGCTGCGACCCGGCAAGCGTGGCCGGATATAAAGTGCGTTATTCTTCTCACTCTACAAGGCGTAAATTTAGTATCTGTGCACCTCACGCTATTTAACTGGGTGAATCTGCGGCTATTTTATAAAGACCGCCTCGCGGAATCGGCATCATCGCTGACAAGTAATCCTGAAGCCTGAAGATCATGGAATTAGGGGCACCTTAACAGATTTAAATTCTTCAGTAAATACTGAAGATTAGGAGGGATGGGCCGGTGTTGGCTGACACGCATTGACAGGCTATTTCCAACCACAGAGTCATCCCGATGAAATGGCCTCCGTATTTCATTGGGCAGTCCCCTGTTAAATTCGTTGCACCCCGGATAAACGAATAAAAAGGTTTAACGGGGCAAGCTCCATTTTTTCGAAATATTTAACGGGGCGGGCAGAGATCACAGAGTCGCCTATTTATTATCCGATCGGGAGACGGCGATTGGATGAACGACCTATTGCTCTCCGGCTTCGTCACGCTCACAGCGTGACTAGGCCGCGACCGGTCCGTCTTCGCGCTGCGAGCTTCGCCGCGACAGGTCCGGCTTCGATAACCCTGCGCTGCATGAGTTTGCGCGGCAAGCACCACACAGGCCGCCACGGGCAAGAAGAAGAGTGGAAATATAAGCAGGAGCTCTTGCTATCTCCGCAGATTTCGCGGATTGTGCAGAATTAAGTTGTGGGAGGAAATGGTGGAAGAGCGGAAATTCGCGCTGCTCTTTGTGCTGTTACAATATATTTCCGATGAACGTTTATGGATGCAGCTTTCGTCGCTTGGTTCGAAATTTTTTTCTGGAGATCACAAGACCAAGCAGGCCGGAGCCAAGAAGGGCTATAGTTGCTGGTTCCGGGACGGGATCCGCGGTGCTGAAGGATAACTTTGCATCAGTTATCTCCACCGATCCGCTTTCCATCAATGTGTAGTCCGGCTTGTAGGATTGATAAAACCACATGGAAGTATTAATCGCAGCGGACGGAAATCCGGCAATCCAATTCTGGTGGTTCGGATCTGACATTAATTGTTTGTATTCGAATTCGTAGGCACTTCTATCATCGTCCCAACTGACCCAAAAGTCGGTAATCGTGCCCTGATAATCAGAATGGGACCCGGTGCTTTTAAGGCCGAACACATGCCCATAATTAAATCTATCTCCGGACCAAGCCGGATCCTGAATAAGGAATCTGCCGGTGAGATATCCAGGTACCACCTGCCCGAATCCCTCATATTGAGGGAGGGTAAAATACCCCCTTAACTCTCTTGTATATTCGGTAATATTAATAAGCTCTTCGGCAAGCAAAATATTTTGATACTTTCTTTCATATGGAGGCCAGAATCCCTCAGTCAGCGTGTAGGTGCCTTCCAGGCTGTTTAGTTCGAAGTTAATCATAGTGGCACCGGCACTGTTTACCCTCAGCGTAAAAGCGGCAACAAGCATCAAAATGGCTGCAGTGAAATAGAATTTTTTCATTATTTAACCTCACCTCTTTGCGTCATTTAGTCTGCGGTCATTGGGTACGTTCGTTAAGGGTTAATTCTATATCAGCGATCAGCAGTAAGGGTTGATTCTGTATCTCTCCGGTGGTGAAAGGATATTCTTTGTAAATGAGCTACATATATAGGAAACTATAAAACGGGTGTCAAACCAAAAATCATCACAGGTTCGAAAGTATTTGGCAGAAGTAAAGCCTGTTTCCCATTTTGCAATGACATCCGAAATACGGGATCGCTTGAATCCAGCTTTTATAGCCTGTTTGACGGCTTCAGATAATAGAGAATGGCAATTATTCGTTGAGGGGAGGCCAACGGCCTTGAAAACAACCTAATCCTTTTCACAAGGGACAACGAATTGAGCACCGGCTTTTATTGCGAGGCGTTTGCGAATACCTTCGGGAATTGCTACCTGGCCCTTAGAGGACATTTTTTCCTGGGTAAGAGAAAAAGATCTTGACATACCATACATTTGTACAGTATATTGCGCGCAATACCATACATTTGTATGGAAGAAGCGGTTGTCGGCAATACTCCCTGAACCAGTGACCAGAAGACAGAAGACAGAAGACAGATGTCAGATGTCAGATGTCAGATGTCAGATGTCAGATGTAAGATGTCAGATGTCGGATGCCAGATGCCAGTAACCAGTAACCAGTAACCAGTGACCAGTGACCAGTGACCAGCTACCGGATGCCGGATGCCGGATGCCGGATGCCGGATGCCGGATGCCGGATGCCGGATGCCGGATGCCGGATGGCAGGTGCCCTTAGCCATTAGTCAGCAACGGGTACCCCGCAACCCGCAACCCGCAACCCGTAACCCGTAACCCGTAACCAGTAACCAGTAACCAGAGGACAGAGGACAGAAGACAGACGACTGACGACAGAGGACAGAAGACAGATGTCAGATGCCGGATGCCAGCAACCAGCATCCAGTAACCAGCAACCAGCAACCAGCAACCAGAGACCAGTGAGGTCACACAAGGAGATTACACATGGGACGCACACCTGCGGGACAGACCCGGGAACGGGTATTTCGATACGTTCGGGATCGTCTGCTGAAAGGTTTGCCGCCCACCGTGCGCGAGGTCATGGGGGCCTTCGGTTTTCGCTCGGTTCAAACCGCCCGGGAGCACCTGGAAGCTTTGGTCAAAGAAGGGCGGCTGGTCAAAGAAAAAGGCAAAGCCCGCAGCTATCGCCTTGCCGACGGCAGCGGCTCCGGCCGGCCCTTGCAGCTGGCGTCCCTTTTGGGGCGGGTGGCGGCCGGCGCCCTGGATACTGCCGCCGAGGATCTTGAAGGCTATATCCCGGTCCACTCCCGTTATCCATCGGACGAGTTGTTCGCTTTGCGGATCCGCGGCGAGAGTATGACCGGAGCCGGCATTTTTCCTGATGACATCGTGGTGGTTCGCCGGCAGCCCAGCGCTGAAACCGGCGAGATCGTGGTAGCCTTGGTGGGAGACGAAGCCACTGTCAAGCGGCTGCGAATCCGCCGCAACCGCATCGAGCTTCATCCTGAAAACCCGGATTACGAGGTCATTCTCCCCGATCCGGCTCAATTCAGCCTGCTCGGCAAAGTTGTCGAACTGCGGCGTTATCTGGAGCGATCGTGAACGCGTTTGCTTCCGCCCATGTATTTGCTGCTGCATCGCGCTTTTCACCGGCGCCCGATTCAGGGCAGGACCGGAAGCGCGAGCGGCCGGCCGGTCTAAACCCGGCGGCCTGGCGGCTGGAAAGTTTTGCGGGCCGGCTGTCGGAACTGTCCGGTGAGCCCGGCGGAACCCCGCTGACCCTTGTTTTCGGTCTGGTGCACGAAGCCCAGGAACAGGCCGAACCGGTCGCCTGGATTACCAGTCGCGACAGCACGTTCTTCCCGCCGGATGCTGACCGGCGCGGCATCGACCTCGCGGCCCTGGCCGTGATTCGCGCCCGTGATATGCTGAGTGCGGCCCGGGCAGCGGAGCATCTGCTGCGGTCGGCCGGCTTCGGTCTGGTGGTCCTGGATTTTGGAACCGATACCCGTTTGCCCCTGCATGTGCAGGCGCGTCTGGCCGGACAGGCCAGACATCATGGGGCCGCTCTGGTATGCCTGACCGAGAAAGCGGGTGATGAGCCTTCCCTGGGTTCGCTGGTTTCTTTGCGGGGCCATTGCCCGATAGTTCAACGACAGGGCCGGCGCTTCCGCTGCAAAACCCGGATTCTCAAGGACAAGCACCAGGGACCGGACTGGTTCCATGAGGAGGTCTGCCGTGGACCGGATGGCCTGCATTAGCTTACCGGTTTTTCCCGTCCAGCTTTTGCTGCGCCGGCATCCGGATTGGCACAACCGGCCGGTGGCCGTGGTCGACGATGACAAGCCCCAGGGGACGGTCCTTTGGCGCAATGAACACGCCAGGGCCCTGAGAGTCAGACCGGGCATGCGCTATGCAGCCGCACTTTCCCTGGCGCGTGATCTGCGTGCCGCCGTAGTGCCCGGTCATGAAGTCGATACAGCGGTTGCCCGGATCGGTGAACTGCTCGGCGCCCACAGCCCGCGGATCGAGCCTGCTGCGGCCGAGGCCGGTGTTTTCTGGCTGGACGCCTCCGGTTTACAGAGGCTGTACGGATCCCTGGACAACTGGGCGCAGCAGGTCCGGACGGATTTGCAGGGTCTCGGTCTTGAATCCACGGTGGTGCTGGGCTTCAGGCGCTTTGCAACATACGCCCTGGCAAAATCGCAAACCGGGATTCTGATTTTAAATGATCCCGAGGATGAACAGACGGCCGCACTGCGCGTGACCCTCGATTGGTTGACGTTCGAACCGAAGACCAAAGACCTGCTGCGGAAACTGGGCATTCGAACGGTCGGGCAATTCATCGCCCTGCCGCCGGCGGGAATCGACAGACGCTGCGGACCTCAAGCCGTTCAACTGTATCGACTCGCTCGCGGCAAATGCGATCTGCCTCTGACCCCCCTGAGACCGCCGACGCCATTGAGCCGGTGCCTGGTGCTGGACTACCCCGAAGTAGATGTCCACCGGCTGACGGCGGCCATCGCGCCGCTGCTCGAGTCCATCCTCCACACCTCCAGCCGGCAGGGACGCCTGTTGAACGAGCTGAAAATCCGGTTTCTTTTTGATCGAATCGGCAGTCACACCGAAAGGCTGCGGCCGGCAGCACCCACCCGGGACAGCCGCCTCCTGCTTGAATTGATCCGCTTGAGGCTTGACGCTGCAGGCCGCCTGCCCGACGGTGTGGTCGAGATAAATCTGAACGCCGACTGTGTCGCCGAGTCGCACAAGCAAAACCATTTATTGGAGGTGCGGCCCAAACGCGATTTGGCTCCGGCCAACCGGGCTCTTGCCAGGGTTCGGGCCGAGCTCGGCGACGAGGCTGTGGTTCACGCGCATCTGAGGGAGGCTCACTTGCCCGAAGGGCAATTTACATGGGAGCCGCTGCATATCCTGGGACCGGCCAAACCGCGAGTGACGCCCGCCGGCTGCCTGATACGCCGGATGGAATCGCGGCCGCAGATCATTGCGGGATGGACGCCGCCGAAAGCAAGCTCAGCCATGGATATGAAGCCGGATCTGCGCCGGGGGGGCGTGGCTCGTTCGAGCGGGCCTTACATGGTTTCGGGCGGCTGGTGGCGCCGGTCCGTGCAGCGCGCCTATTATTTTGCCGAAACCAGGGCGGGTGAAATCCTGTGGGTATATTTCGACCATGTCCGGCGCCGCTGGTTTCGGCAGGGCAGGGTGGAATAGAAGAGTAGCTTGGAGTGATGCGGGTCTTTCGAATGCGGAAGTGGGAATGCGGAATGCGGAACATAGGAAAAGAGTTGCGGGTCTTTCGAATGCGGAAGCGGGAATGCGGAATGCGGAACATAGGAAAAGAGTTGCGGGTCTTTCGAATGCGGAGGTGGGAATGCGGAATGCGGAACATAGGAAAAGAGTTGCGGGTCTTTCGAATGCGGAAGTGGGAATGCGGAATGTGGAACATCGGAAAAGGGCCACTGGTTACTGGCATCCGGTATCCGGCATCCGGCATCTGACATCTGTCTTCTGTTTTCTGTCTTCTGTCCTCTGGTCACTGGTTACTGGTTACTGGCATCCGGCCTCCGGCATCCGACATCTGTCTTCTGTCCTCTGTCCTCTGGTCACTGGCTACTGGCACAAGGCATCTGGCATCTGGTATCCGGTATCCGGCATCCGGCATCTGACATCTGTCTTCTGTCTTCTGTCCTCTGTCGTCAGTCGTCTGTCTTCTGTCCTCTGTCCTCTGTCCTCTGGTCACTGGTTGAGGGTTCAGGGATTCGGGAGCATTGGAAAGCATAGTTGTAATGGACGTCTACACGCCACTATGGTGCAAGAGCAATTTCTCCTTTCTGGAAGGCGCCAGTCATCCTGAAGAACTAGTGCAGGCCTGCGCCGATTACGGACTGCCGGCCATGGCCCTTACCGACCGCGACGGGGTGTACGGCGCGGTCGAAGCACACATCAAGGCCCGCGAGCTGGGGATTCAATTGATCGTCGGATCGGAGATCAGCGTCGAAGACGGTTCAACCCTGGTTTTGGTGGCAATGAACCGCGCCGGGTATGCCGACCTTTGCCGCCTGATTACCGTCGGGCGGCGCCGCTCGGAAAAGGGCCGGAGTCAAGTCAGCTGGGGGGAGATTTGTGATCACGCCGCCGACATGATCGCCCTTTGGGGCGGCGAGCGCAGCCTGCTGACCGGCAAAGCCGAGCCTTTTTTCGTTGCCCACCAACTGCGCGAGGTCTTTGCCGACCGGATATACGCCTTGTTAATCCGGCACCGGCGGTCGACGGAAACTGCGCAGGAGCTGCGCCTGCGGCGCCGCGCCGCACGCTACCAGCTGCCCCTGGCAGCCGCTGTCGAAGTGCTCTACCACCATCCCCGACGCCGCCCGCTGCAGGATGTCCTGACCTGCATCCGCCATCGCACCAAGCTGGTGGATGCCGGCCGCCTGATCAAGCCTAATGCCCAGCACGCCCTCTCATCCGTCCGGCGATTTGGTGAACTGTTCCATGACGAATCCCAGGCCGTTGCCCATACTGTGGAAATCGCCGCGCGCTGTTCCTTTTCAATGACCGACCTGCGCTATCGCTACCCATCGGAAAAACTGCCGGACGGCAGCACCACCATCGAGTGGCTGCGCCGCCTGACGTTGGATGGGGCCCGCCAACGCTACGGCGGCAGTGTTCCCCCCGAGGTGACGCAGCAGCTCGACAAAGAGCTCGACCTGATCGACGAGCTGGACTACTGCGGCTATTTTCTGACAATCTGGGAAATCGTGCGCTTTTGCCGCCGGCACGCCATACTTTGCCAGGGACGGGGGTCGGCTGCCAATTCCGCGGTTTGCTACTGTCTGGGAATTACGGCCGTGGATCCGGTCCGCATGGGGCTGTTGTTCGAACGGTTTTTGTCGCGTGAACGCGCCGAGCCGCCTGACATCGATCTGGACATCGAACATGACCGCAGGGAAGAAGTTATTCAGCACGTATACGAAAAGTACGGACGCAGCCATGCCGCCATGGTGGCCAATTTTATCCGCTATCGGCCCAGATCGGCCGCTCGCGAAGTGGGCAAAGCACTCGGGGTGCCTGAAACCGCCCTGGACCGCCTGGCCAAGCTGCTGCCGTGGCGGGGTGAAATAGACGAGCCCACTCTGACCCAGGCCGGATTGGATCCGAAGATGCCGGTCCATCGGCATTTGCGGCAATTGGCCAATGAAATCATCGACTTTCCGCGCCACCTCTCGATTCATTCGGGCGGATTTTTACTCGGCCACGAACCGGTCTCGACCCTGGTGCCCATCGAAAACGCGGCCATGGCCGGGCGGACGGTTATTCAATGGGACAAAGACAGTCTGGAGGCGCTGGGATTGTTCAAGGTGGATTTGCTGGGACTGGGGGCCCTGCACCAGCTGCATCTGGGTTTCGATCTGCTTAAAGCGCACTATGCAAAATCTTACAGCATGGCCACGATTCCTCAAAAGGACGCCGCCACATTCGACATGATCTGCCGCTCGGACACGGTCGGTGTTTTTCAGATCGAAAGCCGGGCCCAGATGGCGATGCTGCCGCGGCTCAAGCCACGCCGCTACTACGATCTGGTTATCGAAGTCAGCATCGTGCGGCCCGGACCCATCACCGGCGGCATGGTGCATCCCTATCTGCGGCGGCGCGATGGCCTGGAGCCGGTGATCTACCCGCATCCTTCGCTCGAGCCGGTGCTCGAAAAAACCCTCGGCGTGCCCTTGTTTCAGGAGCAGGTCATCCGCCTGGCCATGGTCGCCGCGGAATACACCCCCGGCGAGGCCGACCAGCTGCGCCGCGACATGGCGGCCTGGCGCCGCAGCGGTCGGATCGAGCGGCACCGGGAAAGGCTCATTCAGCGCATGATGGGCAAGGGGATCGCCCGGGAGTTTGCCGAGCGGGTGTTCGAACAGATCCGCGGATTCGGTGAGTACGGCTTTCCGGAAAGCCACGCCGCCAGCTTTGCTTTGATTGCCTACGCCTCGGCCTGGCTCAAATGCCATTACCCGGAGGTTTTCGCCTGTGCCCTGCTAAACGCCCAGCCCATGGGCTTTTACTCTGCGGCCACGATCGTCAATGATGCCAAACGCCATGGCGTCGATGTTTTTCCGGTGGACGTGCTGCACAGCAGCTGGAATTGCACTCTGGAACCGGCAGCCCGGGGTCCCTGCCGCTGCGCACTCCGCATGGGGCTGCGCTACGTCAAAGGCCTGGGGCAGGGCGATTGGCAGCGCATCGAAAAGGCCCGCGACCACAAACGGTTCACTGCCCTGGCGGACTTCGTTGCCCGTACCGGGTTAAACGACGGCGCCTTGACGCACCTGGCTGAAGCCGGTGCGCTGGCCGCTTTCGGCAGCCGCCGCCGCGTCCTGTGGCGGGTCAAAGGGCTGGTGGGAGAACCGGCTTCGCCGCCGGCGCTGACGCCGCCGGATAAACCGCCGGCCTTCGCCGGGCTGGACTCCTTCGAGACCATCGATTGGGACTACCGCACGATGGATCACAGCGTGCGCGGCAATCCTTTGAGCACGCTGCGGGAGAAGCTGCGCGCCAATGATCTGCCGGATGCCCGCGGTGTCCAACGGCTGCAAGACGGTCAGCGGGTGCGCTATGCGGGCATGGTCATTTGCCGCCAGCGTCCGGGCACAGCCCGCGGCGTGGTGTTTTTAACTCTCGAAGACGAGGCCGGATTCGTCAACGTCGTAGTCTGGCAGCGCATTTTCGAGCAGTACGCCCTGCTGATCAAGTCGTCGAATTTTCTGGGTGTCAACGGAACGCTGCAGAAAGAAGACCGGGTCGTGCATGTGATTGCCGAGCACTTTTGGGACCCCCAGGGGCTGATAGGCGCCCGGCCGGCCAGCGGGGGCAGCCGCGATTTTCACTAATCGGGATCCGGCTGCTTCCATTTGTACGGCAGCTCCTGGATCGTTCCCGGATCGGTCATGGTCTGCAGGGCCTCGAGCGCATCCAGGATAATGCGCCGCTGGCGCTTCACATTGCCCGGCTCACCGAACATGCTGCCGCGCGCAAATTTGACAAGCATGGCCCGGGGCGGCTTGATGTGGGCCATGCGGTCGGCGGCGTTTCCGATAGAGATGGTGGGGATGCCCGCTTCCTCGACCTGGCGTTGAATCAGACCCACGGTCTGATGGCACTTCGGTCAGACCGGCACCAGAAAAACGACATCGACCCCTGCGGCTTTGATCCGGTCGATGAGTTTGGGAACCGACCGGGTGACCAGAGACACCGCGTCGTTGACATAGCTGAAGCTGTAATGCGTGTCGGTCAGTTTGCCGATGACGCCTTCTTCTTCCAGTTCGACGAAGCGCTGGATCGGAAAGACGATGTTGATATCCTCTTCGGCCAGGCTGTGATCGTAGTGCAAATGGGCAATAGCGATATCCTCCTGGCGGACGGTCTTAGGGATCTCCCGAAAGGACACATCGCCGTGGATGGATTCGGTGTCGAACGGCAGCTGGCTGTCCTTCAGATACAAGCCGCCGCTGGTGACCAGGGCAATGGTCTGATCTGAGGGCTGACCGTTGTAGGCCGTCCAGGGAATATTATCCGGAGTGATAAAGGGATACTTTTTGACAATCTCCTTCATGTTGCCCGCCCGGTAATCCGGCAGGCTTTCCTCTACCCATTTTTCGTAAGCGGGTTTAAACGCATCGAGATCGGCCGGCATTGGTTTTCCTCTCCGTTATTAGGGTTAATTTAAAACCATCCCAACCCTAAATTACATTGTGTTCCGAAATTATCAACTCCAAAATTTACATGCAATAAGATCAATGCAATAGAGGGACGGTCTTGTTTTTGTGCGTTTCTCAAATCCAGTTTTTCGCGCGAAGAATCACGGCCCACCGCCGCCACCCGGTGGCCCGCTCGAGCGCTTCACGAACCAAATGGACCCCGGTCCTGCCGGAGGCTCCCATGATGGATAGTTTCATGGCATGCATTAATTTTTTACGGTTTGTTGCTGGAATCGACATTTTTAGAGCGCCAGCGATAATGAATGCTTCTTATTTCATGAATGGAATTTTACTCACGCTCAGCCGGTGATCTTGGCCTGATGGTATGCTAAATTCTTCTCCTG
>Ga0209671_1008736_pt1 | contig 10603 bp, 3 predicted proteins | sample WorMetHERISLAND2_2_FD_187401 | JGI IMG/M metagenome (GOLD analysis project Ga0209671, IMG submission 187401) | Marine gutless worms symbiont microbial communities from Max Planck institute for Marine Microbiology, Germany - Olavius geniculatus... | ecosystem: Host-associated > Annelida >...
GTTGTCGTTGCCGTGGGGGGGATGAAAACCACAACAAGTGCAGGACGTTGAATATTTATGAGCGCCGGGGTAGGGGAGGTCACCTGCGTGGTAGCGCATGTTCATGAATATGTAGTAAACAGCCAGACAGAGTAGGAGCCAAAAATAGCACTGACGTAAGTTTGACGCATACGTGAAGCAAATTGCCTTGCTGAACGTTTACGTCTTGTTCTTGTGATTGTACAAGATTTACATACTTATCATTTAACTAATATCGATATCGATATCGCGATATTTTTTAAATATCATATCGATATCGTATAGAAATTGAAATCCTGATATCGAATCATCACTGGTCGAAGTTGTCTAACAACAGCTATAACCTGCTACTGCCACCTAGCGAACTTGACTATTTTTTATTAAATTGCACATAAATCGTTGCACTTGAACTTCACGAAAAAAATGAAAACAACTGTAAGTTGTTTTCAACTTTATATTTCGTCTGTTTTACAACAAATTGAATAAATGTTACCAATGTGGCATTTATGGCACGTTTCTTACAGCGATGGACACCTTCATAAAACACTATCAATTGCTTACGAAAAGGCGCCAAAAATCCACAGATCAGACTATGGCTAAGACGCGCGCTTTGCAATATCTCTTATATTGCTTAGCAGGTCCTGTCTAATATTTTGGTGGCCCTTGGGTCATTATTAATTAACTACAAGGATCTTGTAAATGTAAACAATCAAATGTACTACTCGCGCGCATTATTTTCATTTTTCTTCTAACTGCCTTTTCGTTATTTTCGGCTTGTATAGAACCGGCGTCTATTTGGTACCCGGCTTAGGCATATATAGTGACTAGCGTCGAGGTCATTAGTGGAAATTTTCTCCCCAAAGTTCGCAAAATATTGCCCAAGGTCAAAGATCTCGGCAATATTTTACGAACTGAAAGGAAAGGAAAATTTTCCGATAATGAACGATGACACCAGTTATATTTGTTTTGTTATACATAATGGCGTGATAACGCAAAATTTGTGCTATTTTACGGTCTCTTCCAATCAAGTAAACAAACAACATTGTACTCTGTTGATAACGTACGACGTACGGCGGCTTAGCCACAATACATGGGTCACACAACACCGGAAGTGGATCGATCGGATGATCGGTTGCTAAGATATGGCCATTTGGAGTTTTCAAGAAAGGGACATCAATCGGTCACTCGTCGGTCGGTCAGTCCTCAATATTACACTGATCCCATATATAGGGAGTAACGTCGAGAGCCACAGCGGGGCCGGGGAAACATTCTCGCAGGGCCCCTCTGGTGAAAATTTTATTTTTCTTTTTAAAATGGCGCATTCTGGTGTACTGTATAGGGGCCTATATATTATATTTTTGAGCGACGGCGGGGCCCGGAAAGGTCGCGGGGTCTGGGGATAAATTACCCCCTCCTTCCCCCTCTCGACGGGCCTGCTTAACTCCTCTTCGCTACGTTTTTTTTCTGAGAATCACATCACCTTACGTTAGCAAGATGGCGTAAAAATTGTTAATAGCCTATGTCAACGCAACCAGCTGTGTGATCAGGCTTAGTTCACCACGATCGACGCTTTTCGTCACTTGCTTAACTGTCAAAGTATAAAGCAAAATGAAATCTGCTGGCTGGCCACTTTGTGAATCAGCAACTATGTGTGAGCAAATCAGGAACAATATTGCCAAAAAATGACCAGTGTGAGTGAGTAGGGTTTAACGTCCCACCTGACACAATATAGGTCATTAAATGATCAGTGTGATCATAGCAAACATTGCACTACAGCACTCAGTACTGTCTTGTTACACGTTTCACACCACTGACAAGTTCTTATCTTATGAAATTCCAATACTGGGCCAACATACCTGACTATACGAGAAAAAGCAGCAGACACATTGGTAGTTAAATGCGAGTTATTCATAGCTATCTTACTATAATGCGCGGAAAGTTTGTCTGTTATACCCCTCTGGCATCCTCTGTGTTGCATGGTCGAGCACCCCAACCACGGCGTTTGAGCCCTTGGGCCTTAGGTATGTGTGCCCCCACCTTGCTCCCCATCTCCCCCACGGGCCTTTTGAAGGGGGTTGAGTTGCCAGGTAATGGAGTGTACCTGCCCGTACGGTGGGAACTTAACAAGTATTTTTAATACAGGATTCACTGTTAGATAGTGCTGAGATAACAGTGATGTGGTAAATTTTTGTTTAGAGGAACATCCCTTCCTTTCTTCTCCCCTCCCCTTAAAAGTATGTCCCGTACAATCCATTCAGGATCCGCAGAAGTGCCATGACATCTGTAACGGGGTTTGGGGCGGAGCCCTGGCTGCAAACGTACTTTAGAGCAAATTGGACCCCCAAAAACTGCATCTGGTGACACCAAGTTTTGTATTATTTCTTTATTTTTAGATGTCCAAAGGAAGGGGCATTCGGTACGAAAAATATTTCCTGGCGGGAACTATGTTCACTGGCACTGCATTCCCCCTGGAGTATACCAGTGGATAATACAAATATTTCCACAGTAATAACACTCAGTCTTAACATCATAAATCACTGCCACTACTTAACAATGCAAACAAAACTTTATAAAATGCTATTTTTGTGTTGAACATTACATAAAATGCATATTATTAAAATACAAAAAATGGTAGCATTTCATAAGTATAAGTAACTAGGATGCTAGAACACACATATGCTACAGATTACCAGTTTCGAAATATTTTGTCTGCATCATGACTAACAACTTTCACTCTGCATTTAACAGCTATCTACTGCATCTCATACATCGTTCATAATCATGAAGTCATTTAATCACTCTACCCAATTCCAGACATAATTTTTCAGTCGTGCAAAAAGCAAACTGGAGGCCTCTTTCACTAACTTGTAGTACTGAATCCTCAAGGAAAGACCAAGACCATAAGTGAGAGACCAAGATCGTTCGAGGTGTTAAGTTCTGGTTTCAAGCTCTGGGCTATGAATAATACTGCATGTGTGTCTAATAATTAATGCAACATGACACAACATATCACTGGTTTCACTACTAACAGAGAGTTAGTACAGCAAACACAGCAACTAGATAATGAAAAAAAAATGATAGCCATGTGTGGACATGAATAATCTTAGACATCTGCCCTCTAAGCACCCTAATGCTAACCAGGGCTTGGAGTAGGAAGAAATAAGTGCAAATGCAGGAAATGTCACAGTGTTGTTGCAAATTTACTAATATATATGAAGTATATTTTTGTATATGTTTTGGAATATTTTGTATGTATGGATGCATTGCGGGATGACAACAGTCTCAAGACAGCAGACGGAAAAAGAGTAGAAGCAGTGGACTGCCCAATGTGCCGGTCATGGGAAGGACCAAGGTGTAAAATATGATATCTCACAAAATATGAGGTAGCACTATGCTTTCAGAGGTAGCCAAACAAGTGTCAGCATGCTATATCAGCCCACACCGAGCCACTTCAAGCCCTGATGCTAACCCAGCAATGGAAACCAGGCATCAATCATCACTGGTCAATGGTTAATAGTTGAAACTAGCGGACAGTTCATTAGTACTGAGACCACACACAGTGTGTCTGCCTGTCTGTCTCTCTGTCTCAGATGATGAATGGAATGATAGCTTTGCGTCCGCGTGGGTAGTCCTTGAACTCAGTCCTGTACGTCTTGTGTTTGCCGAGCGCCCACTGAGTCATTTGAGCGAAGCCGACCAATGCAAACAGCAACGCTATGTGTGCACATAAATCACACACACACAGTCATATCACAAAGTGGCTCATTTGATCATTTAAACTAGTAAAAATCTCAGTACTCAACACCGTGCTACCATATGTGGCCATCCTTTGCCTAGCTATCTGCATAAAACACTTAAATCGTTTACAATTTGGGCCCAATCGGTCTGCCTAAACACCACAGATCACCACAAGTGATGACAGGTAGGCTATTGTTTTAGTTTTTAAACTTCAGGGGCCAAATTTTAGAAACTTCTTAGGAAAATCTTTGGAAGACTTCTTTTCCAAAGAAAGTATGCGGATTTTCGAAGCTTCTTTGGAAAATGTCTTTGGAAAAATTTGAGAAGATCTTCCAAAGAAGATTTTGAGAAAGGGTGCGCAATTTTCGAAACTTCTTTGGAAACTTGTTAGGAAGAATTTAGGCAAATATATAGGAAAGCACTAACCTTATCCTACATGAAGAAAGCTGTGTAATAAAGCGAAATTTGCAAAAAAAGTACACAATGTTGACACTTAGCTTAGACGTCATATGTGACGTCACAGATTTTTTGCGTAAGGATGTGGTAAAATCAACAATGAGTAAATAAAGGAAATTGACGTTTGGTCAACTTAAAAACAAAGCGGTGTGTAAAATGCATTTCCCGTGGACGTGCTAAGATAAGAAGTTTTCCAAAGAAGTTTTCCTAAGAAGTTTTGATTACGTCATATGGTCGGTATAAGCGCATCTGATTGGTTGAACTAGTTTAGGAAGATGAGAAAAGAAGAAGTTCTTCGGAAACGCAAAGAAAGTTGTTGCAAATTCGGGTAAGAAAACTTCTTTGGAATTCCTAAATATCTGACATAGGAAGATCTTTAGAAAATGTCTTAGGAAAGTTTCGAAAATTTGGCCCCAGGTCAATATATGGCACCGCCGATTACCTACATGCCGCAGGTCAGGGTTAGGGTTACAAAGTTTAAGTTTACAAATTTAAACAATATTTGCCATTTCAGCTGACCTGTGGTGATCTCTACAGCATTCAGACGGACCTGGCCTATTTGATCACAAATGCCTTTGACATTTGTAATAAATAAGCTGAACAAGATATGCATCATTTTCTGGACGTGGTTACTCCTGTCAAGGGAAACATTCACACTAATATGGTTTTTCTACACCGATTTGTTTTTGAGTTGAGAGCCTTTATTGAACAGAGGGATGGATAGGCAAGATTCGTTATAGGGCGGATTAAAACAGCTGCATACAATGCACTTAATTATTGTAAATCAGCCAGCAGGGCTAAGGCTAGAACACTGCAACACTGTGAATAATATGAACTCTCATCAGCTGCATTGTGTGAATGTCTGCAGCCAAGTCATGTTAACAAGCCACAAAAGACAAAGCCATGATCTAATCATTGGCTGCAGCCATTACGTAATGTAATTTCCATACTGTACCAATTTTCACAATGTCCGCCTGTCATGCATTTCATTTCTGGGCATTTGTTCCATTATTCTTTGCAGAAAATTAACAGATAATGCAGAAGATGGTTGATGTCAAGCCACAAGGCATAAGATTTTAATTCAAGCCAAGGTTTGAAGCTAAGGCTAAAATATTGGTATCAAACACAAGATCTAACATCCCTAGTACAAACAGTCAGCATCATCATCGTCGTGACTATTACAGTATCACCACAGGCTGCAGTTTTTCACAGCTAATTCTTCTAAATTCCGCAGGCGAGCTTACGAAACTCCACAGCTCACTGTGGCAAATTTTTCTAATTTTGTGCCACCCAATTTATTAAGCAAATTCATGGTTTCTGGATTATTTAAACAACGAAAATGTCCACTACTCACTGACAGCCTGTATCAAATGTCTAATAATTCACTGATAAGACTATAGCATTGGTAGCGGCGATACTTTTGAGTTGCTGATTGCTGAAGTAGTGAAACGATTCAAGAAGATTGGCAGTTTTGTCAGAAAACATCTCAAACTAGCATTTAAACTGGAAAATAAACGTAATCGCCTGCCAATAATAAATTCCCCGAAAATTCTCGGAAATGCACAAATTCCACGTAAAGGGGCAAATTCTGTAGCTCCGCACAAAAATTCTGCAGCCCACAGAAAACTGTGGTTCTATTATGAGCGAGTGCGTCAGTGACAGGACTCTGTCTGTGGTATGATACCTGGCAGTGACTGTGAGAGGATGCTAAAACACATCCACGCTCCAACCTCATACGTGTAGTTAGGACAAGAGACAAACTCAAACAATGATGTGAATGGGTTGGACGTCGACCGTGGGATACGTCGCTCCTTTGTACCTACACGCAGCAGTAGTAGTATACAACAGTAACAGCAATAGTAGCACTCACTCCTTTTACCTCACGCACCAACAACCAAAATGCCACTAATAAGCTATATACACCATGTCCAGAAAAAAAAGTCGATGGTATTTTCGATATATCTTTCACAAACTTAAACATATTTTCATAATTTCTGGAATGAGTCGTCCTGAATATTTACCTGATTAAACTGTCAAGATATTTTCTCTTTATATTGCCCTGTCATTACGTAGAGCTGACGTAATTATGACATCATCAAAAATGCCGTTTTTATTGTATTCAAGGTGAAAAACGCTAAAACTGTTTCGGTGACGGCCACACTTAGCATGGCGAAAATCAAGATTAGGTAAAAAAAATCTGATAAAAAGAAACTTATTTCTATGCCAACAATGTCTCAAGGTTTTTACTGCAATTTTCTTTCAGCAGTTTTCCTGTTTTCTTATTGCAGAGACTCATTTAGACATTATCTTTCCGCAAAAATGGCATTTTCCATGAAGTCATGATTACATTAGCTACACACAGTAAGAAGAAAATTCTGAAGACAAATTTTAGATGTTTTTAGTAAAGCGTATCATTATGATAATGTGCGCCAAAATTACAAACATAAATTTACATTTTTTGAAGTCATTCAGGATAAAGTGCAGACTCTTTTTTTCGAGATGCGGTGCATATTCATTAAATTGCAGCCTTTTTTTATAGATCTGCTGGCATTTTGACATTTGCTGTTAACTTCACTAAAACAATTTTTTAGCACTGCTAGTTGATGCCATGATGAACAACTCATCCACGACAACTCTTTGTGAAAACAGTCTGGAAAATAATGGTACCGTATTCTGTATGTATTCACGACCTTGGCTAGGTTCCGAAAGTACTTTACAGCACTACTGGTGCCATAAATAACATCACATCAGTGAGAACAGGCTAGAGTCTGAGAGCAGTAACATAGAACACTGTAGACAGATAAACAAGCAAATATGCACCTGTCGATTACTGCAGTTATTAGTAGTATCATTGTCACAAAAGCTGGTGTTGACTTACCAGGTGGTCGGAGGTTGCGCAGGGCAACGTGGATTGAGAAGTTTCCAAGTTCACAAAACTACAGACACCATCACATGCACACATCCCTTGATGAGACAGTGACAGATTGTTCATTTCAACAAAGTGTTTTAAAAATGCTAATAAAACAACTTACATTCAGTGGATTGTAGCAGAGATAGAGGGAGGGCAAGAAGACAATTGCTCCCCTCCCCCTAAATTTTGGGCTGTCCAAAAAATTGTCACAAAATCATCTTGTTGGAACAAATGCAAAAAATGGGGCTAAAAACCATTCAGAGAAAATTTTAGGTCAAAAGTGAAATTTTGTGCACCCAGTCAAAAATTTACGGCCGACTGTGAAAATTCTGTCTGAAATTTGCACTTCCTGTCAGAAAATTGCAACTTCCTGCCTACTTTTTTTAACCCGCAATGACACCACATACATCACTTGGTAGAACATTGGGTAAAGTCAAGTTTTGTTTTGTCTGGCTTACTTGGCTAGGAATTTCCCAACTTTGGTCTAAGACTTTGGACTCAGGCTAAAGCCTAAACGAAACTTGACCTCAACCACTAGGGCAGACTATTGCTTATTACACAAAATGCTAAGAAAATAATAATAAGACATCACAACATAACATTACATATATTAATGAAATGCTAAATCACATAGCAACCATCGAGTCTGATAACTGCTACACTAACTGGCTGAATAATTCCTCCACGATGCTAACATAATGTCAAAATCTTGCAAAATATTTACTTTCAGTCTCTGACATTACACCAGTATGTAATTGTGTATATATATATATATATATATAATTGTACGAAATGTTTAATTACTCATAAGATATAAACTTCATCCTTTCTAACAAACAAAGTACGGTATATAAAGTTAGTTACATTTTCTCACAAATCTGATATTAATCTAATCTTCCATAGCACAAATTCAAAGTGCTAATACAAAAAAGGTGGTGCAAAATAAAGTGAAACATTTCACTTTATTTCAACAAAATGTTGTTAGCTGTAAATCAAGTTTCACTACCAACTGATGTAAAATGCCAACTGCATGTGAAATGTATTTCAGCGTTATGTGCATGGACAGTTTATCCTTTTTAGCTGCGGATCATTTTGGCAACAATGCCAAAGTCCTCAGCTGTTCAAACTGCATGTTCCATGTTTATTATGCACCACCCAGCATATAAAAATATACATACAGCGAATGCAGCCAATCCAGCATAAAGCTGAATGTCTCCATAAACTGCAATCACAACAAGACACACTTGTCGATCAAGACATAAAGTGGTCAAATTCAGCCGGAACCTGTGTCTAGCGTTCAAGCACCTGAAGTTTGCAGTTGCGTTTTGAATTATGTAAAATATTACAGCTTATTGCAAAATGTCTTTGTCTTGATGGTCCACCCTATACTTTCAAAAAAATCATCAAAATTATTCCCACTGGAGGTCAGATTTCAAGACTTAAATGCACCAAATTCTACTTAAGCTGGGACAGTTTACAGCACTCCCTCAAACCCTTAGCTGCATGGAAGGGGGCCTACTTCTAAGAAACAGAAAAGGAGAAGAGAAAAGGGATAAAAGAGAAGGAAAGAAAAGGGGAGAAAAAAGGAAGGAAGGAAACGTAGAGTTCCACCACCTACTTTTGATAATTTAATAATAATAATTTAACTATAATAATTTGATAATTTAACCATTGTCTCACTGGCTTCAACTGGTGAACTGGCAACAAGGCTCCTGAGATCATAAGACTAAACTACAGTCTTTGCCTCTAAGTCCACAGTCTGTCTTGCACTCCAGGTATCAGTGTACAGTACATTGAAAGTTCAATGTATCAGAAATTAATTCACATAATGCTACACCAGTCTTAATAATAAAGCACTCATCACAGTTACTCAGAAGCCACTGGCTGCACCGATAAAGAGATGAGTAACTCCACGTAATGCTAGCAAATACCACGTCCACTGCTGCCTGTATGTTATGATGGCAGCAGGGTACTGTTAAGTCTGTAATGACTAGTACCACCTAGAGACTGATAGCAGAGAACAGAGCAGATTAACCAACTAATGACTAGTGCGGAGTCTGTTACCTGGCGGAGTGTAAAGAGGATGACTGTTGAAATAGGCAACGAAAGCTGTGAAACCCCAGTAATACAAACAGTTCTACAGACGTCCAAACACACATATAGCAATAATTGTACAACAGCATAAATCAATGTTAACTAAACAATACAAAAATGTGTACATATAACTGAATATGTGACTGACTTTTGCATTAACTTGAAAATGCTGTGTAAGTGGCAAGGTGCTGTGAGAAAATCTGCAAATAAAGGTCCAATCACACAATGTAACAGACCAGCATGTAATTTGTGTGCAACTGACTGACTCAGTGTAAGAGTGAATGAATAAATGGACAATAGGCTGAAGAAACCGACTGTTAGAGTACCTTGAAGATATTGCGCAGTGGCATTGTTGCATGGGAAAATCTATGAATGAAAATTGTCTCCAGCAGACGCTTGGCATAATGCAACGTCCAACAGCCACAAGCCACACTACAACAAAGCAATCAACCATATATGTAAAAACATTCCAGAAAAAAATGAATAACATTAAACAACGTAAGAACTGTAGCAGGAATAAAAATGCTGAAAAACGTTAGCCATAATTTGTTCAACCCCTTGCCTAATGCCTAATGCAGTAAGTGCAATATAGCTGGAACTAGAGACATACAGGGTGAAGCAGAAAAAAGTAGCCCCCTAAAGTTTTTTGCTGTTTTCTCAGCAACCGTTTAGCATTTTAATATACAAAATTTACAGATTTATTTATTAAATTGTTCTACGGTTAAATGCCAAATAAAATTTGATTTCACTGAAAAATGACGAAGTTATAGATTTTTTAACATGACCGCTTACCGATTTTTCAGCGTGAAAAATGTTTAAGCTACAACACCAGTTCAATAACATCGTTGAAACAAGTCAAACAACACAGTTAACTAATGATCAGATGCCAAAATTCCATTGTCGCTGTGAATGTTTGAAGTGTCCACCGACAGCTCCACGCTCCAACACAAGCCTTCAGTCGGTTAATCTGAGAAGTCTTTCACAGTCTTGTCGATCAGTCCTTGTGGTAGGTTGCTCCAGATAACCTGAAGCGATTCCTTGAGTTCCGCGATTGTTTTTGGCTTTGTTTTAAGCTTGCGGTAAACTCCAACATTGCACACCACATTCGTCGAATTTAGAGGCCATTGGTCTTTTCTGATGAAATCTGGACAGTTGGCCCACAGTCATTTTTCTGTGCTGCGCGCTGTGTGTGCTGGTGCGCTGTCCCGCTGAAAGATGAATCTGGTGGGCAGCCGGCGATTGCTTGAAAAGAACGACAATTTAGTGATAATTTATAAACAGAATAAATTACTGTTTGTCAAAGCGTCACTGTGATGTCATCGGCAGTAACGTGGTAACCGGTTTTTAAAAATTAAATAGCATTTTTAGCTTAAACATTTTTAATGC
>Ga0209671_1008737_pt1 | contig 10603 bp, 5 predicted proteins | sample WorMetHERISLAND2_2_FD_187401 | JGI IMG/M metagenome (GOLD analysis project Ga0209671, IMG submission 187401) | Marine gutless worms symbiont microbial communities from Max Planck institute for Marine Microbiology, Germany - Olavius geniculatus... | ecosystem: Host-associated > Annelida >...
GCATTATATAATTTATGTAATAGCGTCATATGGTGGATATTTTCGTATGCGTGTGTGGTAAATGCGAATTTGTTTGACAAGATCATTGTTTTACGTGTAGCCCCCCCCCCTACATGTAATGCCTGGTCGTCGTACCGTATCCATCGCCGGCTAATTATATTGACAACTGACCAGAAAAAAAATGAAAATTTTCTGCAATAAATCAAAACAATCATGCAGTGTAGAATTGCGAACGTCGTTTCATAGCACATCACCAGTTTCGTGCAATCCATTTACACATCGAAACCTAAACCCGAAACTTGTTTCAGTTTTGCTAAATCGATTACGCCCTTAATTACGTCAACGGCTAACCTTATAGTGGGCGCGCAGCGTGACAGAGAAATGTCAGAGATTGGCGGGTTAGAGGTAAAACGAACAACTTTCTTACACTGGGAACTGTGATTGCCTTTGAGGTGAAGATCTTTTAGCGTGCTGCTAGTACTTGCGGATTTGTCTCTGGGACATCTCAGACCTCGCTACGGTCGCCGTTGTTACGGAAGCCGTCTGTTCGGAGTTCAGGCTGTTGTTGTGCATTGTCTGCTGACGTTACTGCTACTTACTGATTTATTGTGCGACAGTCCGAATAGGCCGCATTTCGTGTCTTGTCTGTCCGTTCGTCGGTCTGTGTGTCTGACACTCGTCTGTTGCGTACGGGTCCTAATTCGAAAAAGGGCTTAGAAACTCCAAAATTGGTGTGAACGTTCTCCAGGGCAGGAATAACCGGCTTGCCAATTTTCAGCTCAAAAGATTTCCGAATTCGAGTGTAAAAGTCGTGGTTGGGGTTGAAACTACGTTTGTTGCACACTGCGCGGCTCTAGCTGACAGCCGTAAAATAGGTCGGCAGTCGCCACGGAACTGACTTATTTTTTCTATTACTTTTGCCCATGAACAGAATGCTTAGCGTTCGCCAATCAAAATATTTTGTACGCCGTTTAGCCGTGCAGTCGACGTTGGATTATATTCAATTTACGAGTCGCGTCGGCGTCGCAGATGTGTGAATTGAATTGCCGACGACTGCCGACGGATTTCGGTCGAAAATTTGCAAACTGTAGACGAGTTAAAAATTTTTCCAGTGTAACTGACCGCGTGCGAAATCTGTCGTGACTCATTTTTCAATTTTATGTGTTCAGTGAGTATACTGCTCAAACAATGCCATGACGTCATGATTGGAAACTGGGTCACGACGGTTCGGGCTCGTTGAGTTGCATCGCGTCGGCGTCACAGGTGTGCACTGGGTATTAGTACAACGCTGCGCCAATCAATGCAACCGATTGCAGTGGATGCGCGGCGACTAATCGTGTGGCTGGGAACGATTGATTCGGCGTATTGCAACAGATTGTACTGTGAGCCGTCGGCAAAGATCGACAACGTGAGGTCAGTCAAGGTCATGGCAACCCCTGGTGTTGATTGACCTAACGTCATCGATCTGCGGTCTTTGCCGGTGTACCGGCACTTAGTACAACGAACTCTGCTCCTAGTCAGATGTCTCTGTTGCGTTTTATTTTCGCATATATACCCGGGTTCACGCTTTTACGGCGATTGTACAAAGTGGATTTTATGAAGGAGCGTATTGTCGCTAAAAGCAAATTAGCGTCTTTGGCTCTGTTTATGCGGTCGCCGTCGTCAGCAGATTGGCTGCCAAGCTGGTAAAACAGTTATTGTTCGCGCATCGTTTTGGCGGTATCTGCTACGACATGCGTGAGACGATGCCATCTGCCACTGACAGTCGCTGTCATGTGACGTCATGTATCGTGAGTGGGCGTGGTCACGTCACGTGACTCGTCACATGACTGCTGACTGTTTGACGCTTGGTGTCGATCTGTGACGGTCTGCGGTAAACAAAACGTCTTCGTCATCCGTCACGCCATCATTAGGCCTATATCGGCGTCATCATCTCTACGTCATGACTAATAACTTGTTTGTCGAGTGCTGACTGTGCTGTTGCTGTTTGCGCCATGATACACGCTGAAACTGACGTCATAATACGTGCACAAATGTTTTCGCCTTTGATTAGGAAGCCTATTGTGTTCTTTTGCTGCAGCATAGACCTCTTAGTGTCACAGACAACGTGAACAAATGTTGCAAATATAGTGACTGTGTGATTTCTATTTTCTTGTGTGTGCATATATTGTGGCTAAACTGTACGTACCGACGTACGGTTTAGCCACAATATATGCACACACGAGAAAGTAGAAATCATACAGTAACCAAATTTGCAGCATTTGTTCACGTTGTCCGTGACACCATGTGTACAAAATTTTGTAGCAAACGGATCACGTTTGACAAAGTTATAGTAAAAAACTAAAAAAAAATACCGATAGACCCAAGTTCGCGGACCCGAGCATGGCGTTTATGGCCGCCGTCAGTTTTTATTTTAAGAGGTTCATGTGCTGCGGGCAACTGGCATCCGTACACTACAATGCAATTTACAGTGAAAAATACATGTGGTACTGCAGTCAATTTTCCGTCAGTTATGGGAAAGAAACGGAAAACAAGTATTCGCAGACACTCTGAAGACGTCACTTCTGATAGCAGACTGTTCCAAGTTCTTACCGCAGTGACGGGGAACGCTCGGTCGCCGATCGTGGATAGCCGTGGTTTAGCCAGAACCGAGGCCATGAACGATGTTCAGTAGCCCGGGTAGCCCCGTATTTGTGATAACTATTTTCTGGTTGAGAGCTAAGGAAATGGCGGTCAACGCCGCCCTGTGTACTTTATGACTTTGGGAGGACTTTACGTTATTTTATGTTGCCGTCATTACGTATAGTTTTTCGTCTGTTTACGTAAACAAGTTCTGTTTTATGTCAATGTAATTTCATCGCAGTGGTTATATTAACTCGCGATGAATGCTCTTTGATTGAAAAACACTGCTTGGGGTTCCGAGAGAATTGCGCAAACATTTTTGACTAAATTATTTACATAGGCCCTCTATAGACTGTAAATAACAACCGTTTTAACCATTTTAACATTTGCTATTAATTATTAATAGTCAGTATTAAAGTTCTTGTAACACTGTAGGCTCTTTAAATATATCGTGCTTTGCAGTTTATGTGGCATTATGTCATTTATGTGGACGTTAGTTGAAAGGAGTGCCACCTTTTGGACCACCCGGTACTGCTGGTGATGTTGGCTGCTGATAGCCAGCCCACGCTGCAGTGTAGGACACTGACTGACCACTGTGCGGTATGGTTGGTTGTGTAGGGCTCGGCGGACTCCAACTACAGCCAGCACTCGTCAGACCTCAGTCTGGAAGAAGACACCGAGTCGCGACACCGCGAGAACGAGCGGCATGCACTCACTATGCTCGAGAAAGCGCGGGTACGTGGAGTACTTAGCCTATCGTCATCATCATCATCATCGTCGTCGTCAGATTATCAGATTTTTGAATAACGTGTACAGCATTAAGATGGGTTGGTGCCGTATAACCGTAACGGTAGGGTGTCTGCCTTATGATCAGGAGGTCATAGGTTCAAGTCCTGGTCGTGTAGTACCTGATAGCTACCCGATCTGAGTCGAACCCACGATCATAACCTCGTAGTCATAAGTCATACTACTTGGACGGGTGACTGTCTATAGACATCTAAAGCTTCTCAGTGTATAACCTATATAACGAGCCACTAAGGTTAACTCAGCCTTCTGTCCTTCCGGGGCAGGTAAATCGAGCACTGGCCTGCATGTGTCTGGCTGGAGTAAAAGTGGGATGCCTGAGGGGGTAGCTCTCTTTAACGCCGCCGTTCAAGGGTAATCTCTTCATTTAGCAGCACGAAATTTTGTCACAAAACTAGGGTCTCTATGCTATCACACAGTGAAAACCTGAAGCCTGTAGTCTCTATCTCACTAATCTTGAACTTGGTTCGGTACCATGATGAGGCAGACAGACAGACGGACGGACGGACAGACAGAATTACGGTAGCTTGTAGAGTTTGGAATGGGTAAGGTCTTTGAGCTGTCTCTGTTTTAGGCAGCACGAAAATGTATTAATTGTATTGTATTATTAATTTATTAAAGTGTCATAATTTTAATATTATTTATGTAGTGATGATTGTGCTTCATAAACTCCCGACCATCTAGGACTTGCTGGGCCGTGCGCTTTCGGTCACTTGCGCAACGTGCTGCAGTCCAGTCCAGTCCGGACGGCCGTGCTGAGGCCGATGTGCAGAGCGATCCAATATAATATGACGATGATAGCGCCGATGTTGTTATGTCAATTTTGTGGTCACGTGACGGTCGGATAGCGTCACGTGACCATGCAGCGGATGGGAGGTTGGCTATACCAATAACACAGTCGAGAGAGTGGGAACGATTCATCTTACTGCATGGTGCATAGCGAATATTGAGCGCCGAGTTGTTTTATGACGACCGTGTGTCTGTTTGTCCGTCCGTCCGTCTGTGCGTATGTGTCCAATGGATGCAGTGTCACCAGTTGCTGGGACCCACCCGTGTGCATTGCCGATATTGCTTTGACGGTTCAGCAGCCGGGGTTGCTTTCTCGCTATTCGGCCCGGGTGTGTTATTTAAGTTCGCTGTAACTCAAACAGCGGAAAAGCGTAACATGATGACGCAAAAGCTGAAATGTTCGAATATTCGTAGCGGCCATTGTGAACTGACAATCCGGTCATGGTTTCATCGATTCGCTGTAACAACTTTTTTATTCGTTGACATTTTGTCACCCAGCAGATCTGCGATACTCGCCAAATTTGGCAGTCCGGATGAAAATTTTATCTAAGTTCGGTCTGGGGGGATTTGTCAGAAATGGTCTGATGCCGGAGCCGTGGGGGCCGCTGGCGCCGAAATCCCGTACGCTCGTGGTCCAGTTTTTCACGAATGTGACTTTTGGTATGTTTTGCGACATGTATAGCTCTGTAGAAGTGGAAACAATCGCATTTTCGACAGACAGTCAATAAACAGTTAATGTTAGCAACGTGTACGACGCCAGAAAGCGTCAACTGCTCATTAGGCTATTACTAAATCAGTGTATACGTCGTCGTCACTCGTCGGTTGACCTTCATTCCCAAAGTTAACTTTTCGAAATGATCGTTTCAGTCGGATCGGCGCTTATCCAGTGACGCTCGTGGCATCAGGATGTGTGCACTCGCTTGACTGATCACGACGTCGGTTGATGCCGGTGATGTCATACCGCAACCCCCACCGTGCGAAGCGCTTAGTTGTCATGCTGGCAGCCGCCATCAGGGGTTCACGGTAAAGGCACCTGGGTAGCTGTGTCGTCACGTCGACAGCGATCTTGTTTTTCGTGCGCCAACGATCTGGGCCTTCTGTCGGTAAAGGCGTTTTGGCAGACCGAACCTTGGAAGACGGTTCCATCGTTTAAGTTGGGTCCAACGTTTCCAGACGCACTCCTTGAGCCGAGCGAAGACGCCAGCTGTATGCTTTGCCGATCCGGCATTCCGCATAGTCTCGAAGTGATTGAACTGCAGACTGGGAAATATATTGGCCAATGCACGCATTCCGGCTGATCTAGTTTTATAGTGTGATTCTAGCGGTAAGATATTTTAGATAGTTAGAATGATTGTCCTTAATTTCCGAACGTATTCGCCAGGGACCGCCTGTCGTCTACGTGATGAAACTTGTCTGCATTCGCTATAGGTCTGCTACACGATGGTCGGACAATGTCGTATCGGTAACCGACGAACCGTTAAGATCAATACTGTTTGTCGTCTTTTCCAGCGGTGCATCATTTTTTCCGTTTAAGACAGTTCAGCGTGTGATGTCTGCGCAGACATGTAGGCATATAGCAGCGCACCTCGTATGTCAAAAACCGTTATTCTTTTTTCACTAGTACTTCTGCTGAACAAAGTTCTGTTCAGTGCAGGCATAATCGAATGCGCTGTAAGTTACATTAGTGAGGGACTTACTGTTCGTTGGCGTTCGCCGTTTTTACGGCAGCGGCGGCGGCGGAACTGCAAAGAAATTGCGCGTGTTATTTCTAGCGCGGGCAAAGGTTTTGTACTGTAGACTGTCGGCGGTGGTGCGGTCGAATTCATGCTGCACTGACAAGGTTTGATTGTACGGATAGGCCTCTACGCCGTTGTCCCATTATAGGATCGCCTTGCAGCAAAGTCTCACCCGGCCGACAATTTACCGGCAAAAATACGCTCAGCTCGGCGGCCGCCCGGGCAGTACGGATTTTTGCCGGTAAATTGTCGGCCGGGGGAGACTTTTCTGGGGGGCGATCCTATAATGGGGAGACTATTATTGTGGGGCCGGCGATATTTTAATAAGGGGAAGACATATCAAATTCGTGGCTATTTCTCTCCGGGCGGATTTTTTTATGGGCGAGACATTTTAATGTGACACCGGCGATGTGCGATGTCGACTCTGGTAGGCCCTATACTGCCGGGAATGGACGGACGGACGGACGCTTGCTATGACGTAATAACATTTTACTCGCCTTTTATCGATTCCAGCGACCGAGCGGCCGGCTGGTGGGCGACGAAGGACTGCGGGCATTGCGGGAGACCACTAACAACTGTCAGAGGCGTCTAATAACAGCGCTCTTGCATTAGCGGCACATCGTCCTAGCCAACTACGGTAGCCAGCTCGACCTACAACTGCACTTCCTCGCAGCATCCACGACCTCCCCAGTTCGCTTTTGATGTCATCGAGGATTGGATTTAACACGCTGCACTTACGTTTAACTGGGCCCTTGTTCGAATCATTCGTAATCGTCCCGGCCACCGGAATGCTGTTTGCTGGGCACGGGACCATCGATAATGTCAAACCTTACTGTCATACGTTTTTGCAATCTTTTTCGTAACCGCAAACAAAGTGCAAAGAACGCGAACCGAACAGAACCCTTGTGTCTGGTAGAACCGGAACAAAACCGAACCACAGCCGTAAGGGTTATTTCCCATTTCTAATCGATATCCAACGTTAATGCTGATACATACAGTAGGCCGTATTGTCTCTGGCTGGAAACCAGCAGCGCTTACAATTTTGGCACGAGTTTGGTTCTGTTGGTCATGCGGCCGTCCATTACCCACACTGCAGAAAATCTGCAAATAGAAAATGGGACCATCGATTGTGGAAGTCGTCACACGACAAGCCTGTCTTTTGATCGGCTTATTTCGACAGAAAATGAGAATTTATTGAGCGATATTTTAATAAAGTTTGACGTTACGGGCGTTGCACCTCTAGCAAACGTGGAAGAATATAATGAATTATAGATTTTGCTACAAATACTCTCATTTGGAACATAACGGTGAGATTATGTAAGAGCAGATTATTGAAAATTCGGATTTTTTTCCGAGAAGTGTGGCAAGTTATACTGGTCAAACGGTTCTCCTAGAGAAAGACGTGGTTACTGCATTGCATGGCAGGTTATTTAATATGAAAACGGTGGCGGCAAATGATTGCGACTATCGATTGCTGCATGGAGAATTTTGCTGACCTTTGATATTCGTTTTATAGCTGGCTCTCCGCCGCTGACTTTTCTATTAGGAATACTCGGATTGGTCAACTGGCCTACTGGAAGCATTGGAAACGACCAAGTGGTTGACCTCATAATAAAAAGCAGGACTGGATTAATCGCCGGACTGTAAATAGTGACACAATAATTATGTGATGAAAAGAGGAGCACGAAATGCGATATTAAGCACTTTATTAATACTAGGCTAATTTGTACCGAATTACAAGCTACATTACTGGATACTTTGTTAGTGTATATGACAGATTGTCTTGTAAACGAAAAGAACAGATGGAATTTGCTAAGCTGGCAAAACGGGGACGTTTATTAATTAGTCCAGCAGCTAGACGTTTCTGTGTGCACTGGAAATGTTTTATATTAATATATGTGGCTAAGTAAACTTTAACTTTTTTAACTAGAAATTTGGAGCAAAGGTCAACGTGAGTCCGCCCGGCGCCGTAAGTTTGGGAGAGGGGAAATTTAAGGGGTTGAATATTTTCTCAGCATGTTTTTGTCCCTTAATTTTTTGGAAAAGCTCCCTAAATTTTTGACCCGCATTATAAAAATTTGGCTTACAAAATTTCATGCAAAATTTCACGGCGCTCGCCCGACGGAGCTCGGAGATCTCGCGTTGAACAGAAAAAAACAACATTTGCAGTAAAACATTAGTCCACTCCGAAAACTGTCGTTTCCGGGCGGACTAATTATACCGTTTTTATTTGATCCTCGCAACAGATTGGCACATCGGTAGTTGGAATAGGCGCCGTCGATCGCTTCAGAACTGTGAGTAACCAAAGTGTCTGGCTGCTGAATAGAACCAAAGTGTACCGCCGTTGCATTTCTGCCTGCGTCGTCGCATCAGTCGTCAGTTGGTCAGTCTGGTCTATTGACGAATGTCGTCATCGCTATACGGTCGTTCTGCGGACCTCGGCTAGTAATATGTTAGTGACGGTAAGCGTCGTGTATTAGTGGATTCTATGATGATGACGATGTGGGAGATTTGTGTCTCTGGTTGGCTGCGACCGGATCGGTGTTGCATTATAACCTAATTAATGCCAGTCGCTTCTCTTCGTCTTCTTTGTTTTCGAGGTCGGCATGGACAGCTGTGGATGTACAGCTGGGTGCGAGGAGGAAGTGAGTTGTTCCAGACTGTTGTTCATATCTTCCTCAAACATTGATAAATTAAATTTTTTTTCACTGTTGCACTCGTTGGGAAATTTACAATAAATTGATTACTATCCAATTCACCACGTCTAGCAAGGATCGTTACAAAGTATTAAACTATCAAGCCGATGGTCGTGAGACGTCTACATTCAGTCGTGTTTTCTAGTCATTACAAGGTTGCTAGCTTATAAGGGTTTCTTTGTTGCGTTACTTCAAATAATCACTGACCTAGGTCCGTGTAGGTGAATGGCGGCTGTCCCTTTAGCCGTTTATAATTTCATATATATAGGACGCTGACACTGATTTCGACATTTCTGGGACAGCAGATTGCAGATTTCCGTAGCAACAAGCCCGTTGTCGCCTTTGTGGTGCAAGCTCGCTTAATGCGGCTGTGTATAGTCAGGTCCAGTCAAGTTCTCTGTATACGTGGACGTCGCACATCTTATTGTGTTTTGTGTTTTGTGTGTCTTTGGAACAGTCCGATTCATCCAATGTAAACCCTCCGCCAACACACACAAAAGTGATAACATTTTCTGTCATTTTCACTATTTGTGGAGCAATTCTTTTAAATATTTTGTCATAAGTCGAGATACATGCTTATACTGTGTCAGAGGTTATACCAGAGGTTGCATGTACAGGGTGGTCCAAAAAACGGCACAAAGTTTCTGACACCATAAGTTTGCAACCGTACGTCATACAGTCATGTGGTTTTCAACTAAATGTTTCAAAAGAAATTTTTTACGTGACTAAAGTCAGTGTTTGAATACAGGAGTTAAATATTTTTTGTCATTGCCGCTGGCAATTGAACTGTGCAGAAACAGTACTACCCTCGACACCGCAATCCATAAAAACGTGCCACTATTATTTTTTCAATATCTCCGCGAAACATTGGCCGATTTCAATAATTTTTGGCATGCAACATTAAAAAGAAACTGGACGCACACTGTAGTTTTGGCCACCTAGTCCTAATGTTATCGTTACACTACCTTGTGAAATGCAGAAGGCGTAATTTGACCATTGACAACAATGAATTCATACTGTGTAGTACACTAGTGCATGCGTCAGCTCAGAAAATTATTGAGACCACAAAATCATTGAAAATCTGTTATTTCGTTTTCACTGTAAAATTGTAAGTCGACAAACTGAAATGATACATCAACACTGAGTGAGCCGCTTAAGTTATGCAGTTACTGAATGTGCTGTTGGCAAATGGTGTCAACGTTTATCACTTGCGTTTGTGATGCAGGAGGACATTTTGAGCATTTGCTGTAATGAAGATGATGTAATGTGACACGTGTGACTTTTTGAGAGATAATTATAGCCAATCGCGTTTGTCGCTATTCAGTTAATAATTTCTGAGCTGACGCATGCGCTACCCAGTAGGAATTCGCCAATGGCCAAACTGCGACTTCTGCAATTCACACAGTAGTGTAGTGACAACATTAAGATGAGGTGGCCAAAACTACAGACGTTTGCGTCCAGTTTTTTTTTAATGTTGCATGCCAAAAAATATTGAAATTGGCCAACGTTTCACGGAGCTATTGAAAAAATAAACCTGGCACGTTTTTATGGACCGCAGTGTTGAAAGTAATACTGTTTTTGCGTAGTTTAATTGCCAGCGGCAATAACAAAGAATATTTAACTGCTGTATTCAAAAAAATTTAGTCACGTAAAGAATTTCTTTCGGAACATTTTGCTGAAAACCGCATGACTGTGTGATGTACGGTTGCAAAATTATGGTGCCATAAACTTTGTGTCGTTTTTGGACCATAGATGTAAAAAACGTTTTTACGTTTTTTTTAATTTTTGCCACGTTTTTACGTTTTTTAACGTTTTTTTTATTTTACTCAACGTTTTTTTTATTTTAAAAAACGTGCATTGAAAATCCCATCAAAAGCTTCGTGAAGCACTTTTGGGATTACAGAAACGAATTAATAGGTCATGGTGATGTAGTTTACTTAGTTAGTCTAAATATAC
>Ga0209671_1008741_pt1 | contig 10600 bp, 5 predicted proteins | sample WorMetHERISLAND2_2_FD_187401 | JGI IMG/M metagenome (GOLD analysis project Ga0209671, IMG submission 187401) | Marine gutless worms symbiont microbial communities from Max Planck institute for Marine Microbiology, Germany - Olavius geniculatus... | ecosystem: Host-associated > Annelida >...
GGGGAGGAGGGTGTTGAATCTGCTGACCAGAGCGCGAACCTGCTGGGAGTCACCGTAGTTATCGATGGTGCAGCCAATCGTCGGACATCTAGCGGAGCATCTGCAACAGTTGAAGTCGTCAGGTCCGTATGGAACCCCAGCGAACAACATGGCTTGTGAGTTGTACCAGCTGCCGGCGCTGCCGTAACCAGTGCCCGAGCCCGCCCCGCACATGTGGTTTATCACCGCGTCCACGAATATCCTATAAATTGCATGTTGTTGAATATACAATGTCAGTATTCACTTCTAAATAACGAAAAAAGCAATTTCTTACGAGAACTTTTAGATCTCGGAAATTGTGAAAACTTTTACCGCATTTGTTGTGCTTTAACAAGAAAAATTCACACGACATATCTCGCAAATTTGGTTACAGTTTTTGATTCGTTCCAACATTGAAATTATTTAAAATTGAAAATGCAATTTAAAGACAATCAAACAAAGTATACACTCTGTCCCAAAAAACTGCCACACTTTGTCATTGTCCATACTTTACCAAATATTAACCAATTTTCAAAATTTTTTACTGTCACAATTTGTGAACAATTTGCAATAAAATATTTATGAAACATCTCATCATACCTTAATTGTGTTGTCGCACTACTTTGTGAAATATAGATGTTCAAAAATCACTATAATCAGAATAAATACATCACAAGAACTTATCTTTTGAAACATTTTTAACTAATTTGCGTACTGAAATTAAATTATGTAACTGAAATTAAATTATGTTTAGTTTTTGATACATGGCCAACGTTTGTAAACAAAAACGAAGAATGTTATTGTGAATAATGGTTTTTAATGCGGTGACAAAATACCAGCCTTGTTACATGCCATTTAGCAGCAAAGAAGGCAGTGATTAAAAATTTATACCAGTTCGAATAATATGATTTGCAGAGGACACTGACGAAATTTTAAAGACAAACTGTAAAAGCGAAAAACTAGGCACTTTATTAGAAAAGATCTGGGAAAGGCGAAACACAGACCAAAAATATGAGACTGCAGACTGAAACGCGAGCATAACTGAAAATAACAGAACCACTGTGGATAAACTGCTAGGACCAGTAAGCCAGTAAGACCAGAAACAAGCATACCTTTAAACCCAACTGATAGCCAAAAAGATGGTTCTAACACAGCATGGTACGCCTACAGATCATTCACTGTGATCTAAGCCAAAAGCTCATTCTAAGCTATTAGCTTGTTAAAGTATGAATTAAATAAAAAAGAAACTATTGACATCAATGTCTACTAATGCCGGAAAACTGGATGTCATCATATTGCCATCTTTGTCAGTAAACAATTTGTTGGAAAGTAATTTGTTAGTAAGAGTAAGATCATATCTAAGGCGCCATAGTTCCAGACTGTCAAGATCGGTGGCCAAGAGACGTTCCCTACAATCATTGTCATTATTATCACAGCATACTATTTGACGTAGCGTGCACTGTCCCCAAGATATTTCCCATTTCGTCATTGCACATATCTTCGCCAAATATTAACCGCAGTTTCCGAAGAAAGTCTGTCACTTGCACACTCTGTGAACAACTGACAATAAAACGACTATCGAATTACCTACCACACCTTAACTGCGTCGCCACAATACCGTGCGAAACATAAACATATGTATTTTGGGGGTGTATATGAATTAACCTGACGTTGGCGGCGTTACAGCGTTGGACCATGTCAATGAACTGTGCCTCTGTGCCGGAGCGTGACTGTAGCTTGTAGCTGATTGGCTGGTATCTCTCCCACCACGGACGATGTTTTCCGTGCTCCCATATACCCCGGTGCTCGTTCGGTGGCGACACCTGTACACACGGCCGGATTTAAGCTTTAACGGGCCCTGGGCCCAGATAATTATTGTGCAGTTCCGTTACGCATGCAGCACAAATTACAATAAACTATTCATCAACAAGTAATTTGTTCAAAGCTCATGAGACGCGCTACAGCCTAGCAGTTCCTGTTCGCAGGTTGTCTTGGTCTATCTCCATCCATTTCGTCGCAATTCACTCTTCAAATCTGCATGCGCCGCAGCCACAAATTGCAAAAAAAACACTAAAACCACCTATTTTGGAGGTTCAAGGTCATTCGAGGTCATCGTTGTTGACACTAATAAAAAGCTTGTTACTATTGCTTGTTATGATAAGCAGCATGTCTGTTCCTATCTTCAACAGTTTTCATGCTACACGAGACAATACTGGTAAAATAACCACTTTTAGTGGAGTAGCTCAGGGATAGACACGTGTCGGGTCGACTCGTGGGTCGGGTCGGGTTGGGTCGGATCGGGTCGGGTCACGGTCAGTATCAAGGCAAATTAGGCTGGTCGAGTTGGGTCGAGTAGAAATTTCTGAAATGCATTATTTTCTTTTCGAAGGAGTTAAATACTTTTATTTATTGGTCTGAAAATTGAGTATTGCTAATAACTCAGTAAGTTAATTAACTAAGTAGAAGTGGATTTGTATCACGCATCGACACCAAAGCAACCGAGGCACGACTGTCCAGTGACAGGAGATCAGATAACAAGCGGCCAGGGTTTAACAGGGGGGTTCTACAAGTTATGTTTCATAAAAGGACCCCTTTTTGTTTTTTTGTTTTTTTGTTTTTTTATAATTTACACAAATGATGAGCAATTAGCATGAAATTTTTACCAGTTGTAGCGAAATAAATAATAATTCGCAATGTTTTAACAAAACATGGCCCGTGCCCATATTAGGCGCGCATGACGTATGACGGTTTTTAGCGAGTGTGCAAAAATAACATGGGCAAATGGATTTAAGATTGTTCGAGCCTAAAAAAGCGAGAAAATGTCTGTATAAAACACGGTCTGTATAAATACGGTTATTTAATAGTGCATTACAAACCGAAATAAACGCATTCAATCTTATCTGTAACTTTTTTTCTGCATTTTAAGGCAGTACAGAAAACTGTGAACATGAAAAAATTACGAACTTTAACAACGAATTTTTCCGTAAATGTGACGCCGCGATATGTTCCTGTGTTGTATTCGCCAAATGGCGGTTTGATTCAGTAGTTAGTAATTTTTTTACAGCAGGTGCCCATATTATAAGAGCATGCCCATATTAGGGCACTTTCCCCTAGGTCTAGATTTTAGCGGTCTAAGTCCTGACCCTCTATGTTCAATTATGCGTATACGCGAGCGTCAAAGAGAGTACCCCCAAAAGTGGTTATTTTGCCACTATTGGCTCGTGTAACGTGAAAACGGCTAAAGATAGAGTAGACACAACCATGCTGCTTATCATAACAAGCACTAATGACATGCTTTTCAGCAGTGACAACATCAATGACCTTAAATAACCTTGAACCTTCAAAATAAGGATTTTTAGTGTTTTTTTTGCAATTTTCGGCTGTGGCGCACATTTCAAGAATAAATTGCGCCGAAATTACTACAGATATATCGGGATAGGACCTAACCAGCATAAAAATTTTTAGCATAGAACGTAGGTCTACATTTTAACCGTCTAAGTTTCGACCTTTCGAGTTCAAGGAGTCTTCTGTATGAAAAGCTCAAATTACGGTACTCGTTGAAGAAGCAATATTATTATTTTATTGCACGCTGTACAGAGATTGCCCACGTGGCAGGACTGACGCTGTCGCGCATCACGTGAGCTTTGCTCAAATTACGTGTCAGTAACTCTGTGGCCATGACCCTAACCCTAATTTCTAACTGTACACAGGAAATGTGGAGATTAAGTCAGCGTCTGTAGAAGTGTATAGGAAAGAACCTAAAAACTTTCTGACCATCGAACCTTCGGAGTATCGAAACTTTTTATTATCGATCTGCACCCCCCAAGATGCGTAGCAGCCTACACTGACTCAAACCGAACATGCGCGAAACGTGGGTGGCGCTAGAAATCTAAAGCTGGGAAAAGCAACGGGAAGGGCAAGGGGCCGGGCATAGACGGGGCAATAGTTTTGTTGTGGTGGAACAAATGTCGACCTTATTCAGTTGTTGTATGCATCGTCAAGATGTAGCGCGGTCCAGGGGCAGAGCCCTTGGTTGGGGGTTAAAGAAGCGCCCCCTGAAGCTAAAACACTTTTAATTTTTGGACGTGCAATGAAAGCCGCAAATTTTCCTGTTTTTTAATATTTGAAAGCGCCAAAAATCACAGATATTTGTGTTGTCAACTTGTCATGCAAAAATGACGTTTAATAAGTCACTTCTTGGCATGTGTATAGTTATGCCTTCAGAGGGCACTTTATTACCCTCAAAATTTTTGCTGGGAGAGGCAAACGGTGGGGGCAAGAGCAAGGGCACTGGGGCAGCTGCTACCCATCCCCTTGTCCCTCTGGCGCCGCTTGTGACGCGGAGAAAATGCCTCGCCTCATTAGTGTTGATTTTATTTGGTTATACATGTTTGCACATAACATCTTAAGTAGGCCTACTAAATGATCATTTAATGTGTTTTAAATTTTAATTATTAGCAATTGTGTATGCAAATTGTGTCCGCACTTATGTTCGTTATTATGGACTTCCGTGAAAGATTAATGCCTGGTTGTTTCTGTCAGTGCAATGTCAGATAACAGTATTTCACGAAGGTCCCTCTATAATGTTTTTTTTGTGCCGAATAATTGACTAAAGCAAATAATAAACGCCATCTGCTACCTGAACGCCACAGAACTGGTTCGGGCCGAGAAACGTCTCGCACTCTCGAGCGATGTCCGTCCATTTCCAGTTGAACAGATGAACAATCACATTGCGACCGGGAGAACACGTGTCATCATGATACGCAGCTGTGACGTTAACAACAGAACAGACCAATCAGCCAATCAATCAACCAGTCAATCACAGTCAATTAATCAGTCGGTTAGCAGCGATGTCGAGAGTTAAAAGTTGAGGAGAAGCAGAAAGTTGCAATTTTCCGACAAATTGCAGCTAAAAATTTTTAACAAAAACAAATATGCATGCTTAAAATTTTTAAATTTGACCTTAAACTTTCCCAACGCCGAAAAGGTATTAACCCGATTTTTGCATTTTGGACAAAAATTTTCCGACACGAACCAAAGTTTTCCAGAATTTCCGACGGCTTAAAATTTAAGAAGAAGGGGATTGCATACCGCCCCAGTGCCACCCTGGCATAACGCTGCTGTCACTTAGCTAACCAAAAAAAAATAAAAAAGGTGTGTCTTTTCATAAAAACCTGTTTCAGAACTGCGTCGCGTCACCTGCCATATGAGATCAGTGGGATCACACAGTGTTACCTGCAACCTGACGCAGGAAAAAGCGCTTTACAGTCAAGCAGACCGGTACTCAATTTACATACCCCGTTGGGCTGAAAAAAGCAACAATAAAAACATTTAAAATAAATATGACAGTATATTATTTAGACGGTACAGCAGTTAAAATTTACTAACATCATTTATCAGCTCATTAGGCCTATTTTAGCAGCTTAGTTTATGGCCAGAGACTTCCATCGTCTTCTAGAGCCAAAAAGCAACTTTTCCCAAGTAGCAACAACACATTTTCCTTTTTTCCCTGTTTTCCACATGTTTTTTCTCCTTTTTGCTTTCCCCAAAATGCAGCTCCTCCAGCAGGGCCCGTTGCTGAGCCCCGGCGGCTAACTCATTTTACGCATTTTGCGGAAACGCATAATTACGGCAACATTTTAGTAGTTTATGTGCAGAACATAATTGTGCAAATTAATGACTGTTTTTCGTTGATTTGTCAAGTAAAAAATACCAGTTTAATTTTTTTTTACTTTTTTCAGATAGCATTTTTCTCCCGTGGTCCATCTGTCAATTTGGAGTGATCTGCCGTGTTTATTATTTAATTAACTGACCTTTGGTGAGTGAGAAACCGATGTGAAGAAAAATGGTCAAGGCGATGAGTTTCGTCATCAACGATTCTCTCATATTTAGCAGATAATAGTAAAATAATAAATATGAACACTATCCAGCTAATGTGCAGTGTGTTCAGTGTTATGGTGTTCGGACATTTAGAGTGCGTGCGAACTAAAACCGTGCGACAAACTGGGGATTTTTATGATCCTAGGCTTTGACTTTTCGGGGACGAAACTCTGTTTGCACGCACAACCCAACTGTCACGTGGAAAATGTTTTTCACCACAGAAAAAAGGGCATTCGAGCAGTGCAAACTTCCGCCAACGTTGTAGTTTTTTTCGTTGTGTCTGAAATTGTGAAAACACCATATTCGGCTCAGGCTTGTCCTGTCTGTCGAATCATTCAGTTTTATAATAAATCCGGATGCTGATCTGAATTACTACCACCAAACACTAATTTCCTTTGAGTTAAGCCTAGTCTAGATTAACCTTTCCTAAATATTTTAGCCAAATTTGCTTGTAAATTTTTGTGTGGGTCTAATGTTGTTATCACACAGGTATACGCATAACCTCCTTGGTGAAGATAATAACGCCACTGCTATTTCATTAAATGCACTGTACCAAGTAAAACCTAGAAGGATGTCATAATCAGATTCCCATTCATAACAAACTGTTTTCTGATTTTCGGGACTCAAGCGGCGACGCAAAATTGCAGCCGAATCGGTTCGTAAATTTCTGTGAGAAAACTAACATGCGACAGCTAATCAGGCGACAGTACTACCCTATTCTTTGTGGTTTTCAACAATATGTAAGAGACTAATTTCTTACAACCGTGTGGAACAGACTAGACCCTACAGTTTGCCGAGACACCAACAGTCACATTGGCCTACGGTCTTTAATGACGGGGGGAAACGACAGAGTGTACGTTGGACTGCAAACTGCAGGACAAAGATTATAGCACAGGCCCACAGACAGGTATGACGCATATAATGTACTGTGGCCATACAGTATTTCGCTGACTTGCAGGTCCAGTACGGTATAATAGGTGCGTGAACGAATTCTAAGAACTGCGACGAACAAGTTCAGACCTGTGAAATCCAACAGTTATTATTTCATGACCTATACTTAGTCCTCCTATGTTTCACTACCGTGTCTAGAGCAAGTGTCCATACGACGTAAATTCACTTCACTCAAGTGTGACGACCGATAGCGTCTTGCGTTTGTATAGCGTTTGTATGACTCGTGCGTTCAGGCAGAACACACCGTTGATCACAGCCATAAAATAAGTAGCCTACGTTTCACCACTGTTTGTTGTGTAGTGTGCCTCGTTACACTGGCATAATGCACAGTAGACCGTGTTGAAACCTATACTTACTGTATCACATGCTGCGCGGTAAGGGTGACCAGCCATTTCAATGAAAAAAAAACAAAAATTTGACCCCCCGTATATGCCAAACCCCTTAATTTTTCACATTAAAATTCGCAAAGATGATTATGTTTGGCATAAGCTTATCTCCTGATATGCAAAATTTGGTGAAAATTCGTTCACGGGGGCTTCCCCACGAATAGGTGAAATATATCGCTTGCGTGACTTTTTGTGCCTTTTCGTTACTTTTTTTTATTGCCGTCCTCTACAGGAAAAAACGACTGAATTGATTTTAACACACGATGGCTCATATGACGCGGTTTCGCGCAAGGAAGTGCCTTTTGGGGGTTACAAAATTTAAATTCAACATGTAAACCTATTTTTCACAAAAATATGAAAAAATTACAATGGCGCCTATGGGAAAAATTAAACAATGCTTTAAACCATCATAACTCCAGCTATGTATAAGATAGAGTCGTAATTTTTGGTTCTACGTATGGTTTTCAGGGTCGGCCAATTGAACGGTGTCATTTATATTTACCCCTGATTGACTCCCGTTGACATGGCAACGAATTTTGGGACAAAATTGGCTATAACTCGGCCTGTGTAAGAGATATCAGCAAGATTTTTGCATTAATAAGGGGGTTCGGAGATGGGCCATCAGTTGCTGCCAACCGAAAATTTTTGCGAGCGATTCTCGTTGCCATGACAAAAAAATTGGGACATCATGGGTTAGATTTCGGCTTACGTAAGAGGTATATCAAAGATCTTTGCGTCAGATAGGGTGTTTTCGAGGTCGGTTATTTTGGTATGGACAGTGCGCATGCGCAATTATTCGAAAGCGCACATACGCACCCAACAAAAATTATACGTTAAATATACGAAAAATCGTTATTATTTTTTAACAAAGAACTTTTCTACATGCTCTAACATTGCTATAATTAACTAATCAGACGTTAGATTAGTGATCACGTCGGCGTGTGTTGCCGACAACTCTGCATGCCAGTGTACATGTATTCTGCAGACGCTGCAACTTGTCATTGTCCGCAGACGATCTAGCCTACAGTACAGGACTGCCTTAATTACGGTAGTCGAACATTTTTATGAAGTCTTGTATTAGATAGACTACAGAATGCTAGGCTTAGGCCTATCAACCAACCAAAGTTGTGTAGTTTTGGAATGTTTCGTTCTCGATGCCGAATTTAATGGTCTCGTTTTTGGTCTCGTTCTTGGTCTCGTTGTTGTTGGTCTCTTTCTCGTTCTCATCTAAGCCTAAATAAATTGTTTTCGTTTTTCATGCATAGCATTAGTTCTCGTGGCCTCGATAATGCAAAAATACTAAAATTATAATTCTTGACACAAGCATCGAAGTGTTGTTACTTGGGCCTACTTACTTGATTTGTCTTTTCGTTTTCGTTTTTGCCATATTTTGGCTTCGTTAGCGTCACTGGTGGAGATTAAGCCCAACAACGTACTTTGATCGTTACACAATCTTAATAATACAGAGTGTCACAGCTTTAGCTGTCACTGTAATAGCTTGCTGGAATTACATCTCAGCTGTTCAAATACTGACAAATAGGCCTAGGCTATAATTATGGCTACGTTTGTTATAGGCTCACAACGCAGCCGGAGATCCGGTCACCGGCTTAAGCCACATACCACTCCGCTGCAGCTTAATGACTAAACGTGAATGCAGCTAACGCAAACCATGCTTTAAAACGCGGCAAAACAGCAGCTACAGACGGACAGACGGACGGACGTACAAATAGACCCCAGAGCCGCCAAATTTGGCCGCTGCCGCCGAATTTTGAGCCTTAGCCGAATATCGGCCGAAATAAACATCGGCCAAGCCGAATTACTGGCGCTGCCTCAGCCGCTGAAAAATTATTCGGCGTAGTTGAATTTCTCCGCGCATTCAGCAAAACTACAAAAAATACTTGGAAACTTTTAATATGACGTACATACTCGTAACTATTGAATTAACCAATCGGATTCTCACCAGTTCATATTTCGTGGGTTGACACAACTCTATGCATTAAAATATTATTGCATTCCACAGTCCGCACCACTCTAGTCTCTCTACTCTATAGTTCGTGAGCCTGACGCTCGTCAGCCAACGCCAAACCCATCATGGCTTTGAACTTTTTGAAGGACATACTTAACCGTTTAATGGTCACACATGAAATCTGTTAACCAAACGTGTTCAGTATATGAACATTTGATGACACTGACCTAACGTAGAAATGCCCCAAGTTAGAAGGTTGCCTAATTTGCATATCTATTTTTAGACCTATGTTCGTGTACGAGAACGCTGACCACTTCACCGACTAGATTGTGGGTGAAGCACGACAGAAAGCACTCCTAGAAAAGTTGAGAACTGCTGGACTGTACTGCAGGATGTTGGCACCGCGAGGTCGTAGCTGTCTTGGAGTTTCGTAGAGTACAATCTCCTTCAACCAGCATGTAAACAAGATTTGCAAGTCGTCATATTATCATATCAAAGCTCTTCGTCATATACGTGAACTGCTATCTGATGACACTGCTAGGACCGTCGCTTGTGCCATGGTTGCCGGAAGACTCGACTATTGCAATGCAGTCCTATATGGTTCTTCGTTCATGAACATCGACTAACTTCAGCGTGTCCAAAATACACTAGCCAGGGTGGTCTCAAAAACGCATCGGCGTGATCATATCACTCCGGTACTCGCCGACCTACACTGGCTTCCTGTCCGTTACAGGATTGAATACAAAATCGCATTGCTCACTTACAAAGTCCTGACAATTCAGCAACCGCAGTATTTGTCAGAACTCATTCGTCTCTACGAGACTCCAAGACAGTTACGATCTGGCGGTGCCAACATCCTGCAGTAGTCCAGCAGTTCTCAACTTTTCTAGGAGTGCTTTCTGTCGTGCTTCGCCCACAATCTGGAATAATCTGCCCGTAACTGTTATTTCTGACATAACTGTATCCACCGATACCTTCAAATCTAGGCTTAAAACTGCTCTATACAGTCGTGCGTTCCTCCACTGACATGTGACCTTGTCTGCACTTGAGATTCTTCACTTTGTGAAAGACCTAACGTCCATTATAAACCGAGTATAATAATAATAATAATAATAATCAAAGCGGACGTCGTTTGGTAAGTCGACTCTGTGACCACCGGAGGCATTAGTTGCTTCTGGCGAATCAATCTTCATCAGACACATGACAATGTCCCTGCGGAAGCTAAGGTGATCCATGTCTGCACCATGCAGGTTGTGGTACACCTTCCAGGCAGCCACCACACACAGGCTAATGACATTCAAAAACAGCGGCCACCACCACTTCTTGCCTCTGAGCATAGGACGGTACGACGACAGTAGACGATCCATGACGTCTACGCCACCCATGCCAATGTTATACT
>Ga0209671_1008742_pt1 | contig 10600 bp, 7 predicted proteins | sample WorMetHERISLAND2_2_FD_187401 | JGI IMG/M metagenome (GOLD analysis project Ga0209671, IMG submission 187401) | Marine gutless worms symbiont microbial communities from Max Planck institute for Marine Microbiology, Germany - Olavius geniculatus... | ecosystem: Host-associated > Annelida >...
GCTAAAATCTACATTCCATGCTGAAAATTTCATATGCAGGTTGTCTTGGTCTATCTCCAGCCATTTTGGCGCAATTCACTCTTGAAATGCGTGTTGCAGCGCAAAATTGTGCAAAAAAATTCACTAAAAACCCCTTTTGGGAAGGTTCAAGGTCATTCAAGGTCATCAATGTTGATAAATTTAAAAAGCCTGTCACCAGTGCTTGTCATGATAAGCAGCATGCCTGTGCCTATCTGCAACCGTGTTCACCCTACACGAGATAATTGCGGTAAAATAACCACTTTTTAGGGGGGGTAGCTGTCTTTAACGCCCGCCTGCACCGGCATCCTTGAACCTAGGGGGTCGGGACTTGAACTGCTAAAATCTACGTTGAATGCTAAAAATTTCAAATGCAGGTTATCCTGGTCTATCTCCAGCCATTTCGTCGCAATTCAGTGTTGAAATGTGCGTTGCATCCAAAAATTGTGAAAAATTCACTAAAAACCTATTTTTGAGGGGTTCAAGGTCATTCAAGGTCATCGATGTTGATAAATCCAAAAAGCCTGTCACCAGTGCTTGTTATGATAAGCAGCATGTATGTACCTATCTGCAACCGTTTTCACATTATGCGAGCCAATAATGGCAAAATGACGTCTTTTTAGGGGGTACCCCTCTTTGACGTCCTCGTTCGAGGGGAACCCCTGCACCCAGTGACACGAAATTTTGTCTCGATAAACTAGAGACCTTGGGGCAGCCCACAGTGAAGATTTCGTGATCCTAGCTTGCACCGTTTTGATACAGATCACGAGTGTGACAGACGGACGGACAGACAGACGGACAGACAGACGCCAAGACGATGGCAAAGACGCGCGAAGCATTCTGCTTTCGCGCATAAAAATTTTTTAAAAATATGCAATGAACATCACCCAGTCATTTTACAGCAGTGAAACGAATTCCTCGAGGCAACTGACCACTAGTAAACTATGTCGGCCCACTGCCGACATATTTTGCTGGCGTTTGCTTGACCTTAAGTCTTTTGAGCTGAAAAATGACACACCAATTACTCCTGTCATGGGAAATGTTCATCTTAATGCTGATTTTTCTGCGCCGTTTCTTTTCGAGTTAAGAGCTTATAAAGGAAGAAACGGACAGAAGAACGAGCGAGAAAAATCAGTAGGCCTAATACGGCCTATACTGCGACGGGCGCACAATAAACTGAACGTTTAAGTAGAGTATTCTTACATATGTGGCTCGGTGATCGGGTCAGTAGTGTAGTGCTAGTCTTCTTTGCAGCAGCTTGGACATAAAATGTCGTCACCATCGGTCAGAAAGCCGCGTCCAAACAACAGCGCTCGACATTTGCAACAGATGAAACAATCGGCATGCCATTGGCGCCCCTCGAATGCTATGAATTTGGCACCATCCACGCCTAGACGCACACAACAAGCTGACACCCCTCAGCTCGGCCTCACACTATTAAGTAAGTAAGTGAGTAAATAAGTAAAAAAACTTGAAAGGCGCCGTTTAGCAGCTGTAGCAGCAATGCGCCGCGATCCCACCACCCGAACAAAAGTGTCCAGCAGCCGGTTGAACTGTTCAACAGCTTGTCTCAGAAGACAGTTCCATAATTTATGGTCTGGCGACACAGTCATGTCCTTGAGTTGGGAGAACGCAAATGACGACGACCTACGCCAGAGACCAGCTGACAGTCAGCGACCTCCAGTTCCCGTGGCAAATTATACAGAAAAGGGAAAAAGTGGAGAAGACGCTGCGGCTAGGCTAGAAGAGCATCGCCAGTTTCCAGACCAGGCGTAGAATGCATTTGGCGTGTTTGTTTAGTTTTACCCTTATTTCGGCATTATTTAACGTGTGCGACTAGCACAAGCAAACTATAAGCAGGGCCAGATTAAGGCTTTGAGAGAGGACCTAGGCTCAAATATTTTGTGTGGTCCCTTACACATACATGTACAGTACAAATTACAATAAACCAACCATTCTATAAGCATTCATCAAATAGTCGAAATTTTTAAAAATGGTTGTATATTCCATTGTGTGTAACCACTTACATTCAGCTAGGGGGTTTGGGGAGCCATTGAGCTGCTACAATGGGGTCTGAGGCAGAGCCGCAGCCGAAAATCGAATTCGTTGTATTTTGGCCTTAAAACATGCGATGTGATGGCAACGATTTTGATTATTTTCCTAAGAATCGAGTAATCGTATTTAGTGCGGCTTAGCGCGGGGCCCCTAAAAGCGCGGGCCATAGGCCATGGCCTCGTTGGCCTAGGCGTTAATCCGCAGGCCCTGACATATGAGTGCTCTCTGCTCGTAGCTTACCTGTGATGGGTTTGGTACAAGTGAAGCATTTCTTGGCGAATAGCTGTCCGTAGCACTCGACGCAGTAAGGTCGGTTGTCTACGGACGTGAATCGCTCACGACCAAGAACACGTTGACAGTGTGCACAACAGAAACAGTCACGGTGCCATGGACAATTGTCGTACACGATGCCGCCCTTCCCGATCGGCTGTATTAACAAATAAATGTACAAAACGTCAATTTATACACTTGTTAACGGCGACATGCAACGACTAACACATCGAAAACTGCAAAAATCATAAAAAGGTGATATCACTCGTTATCACGTCGTCTAACTGTCAATGTGCTGTTGAATAATATCACTTTTTTAATGATTTTTGCGGTTTTCGATGTGTCAGTCATTGCATGTTGCCGTTAACAAGTGTATCATAAACTGACGTTTTGTACATTTATATTTGCTGTTTTATCACAATAACAAAGTTTTTATGTTGATGGTCAATTATAAACTACTGGAAAAATTTCTGCTTTCCACGGCCATAAAGACATTGAACCTTAAATATTTTGGGGTCACGAGTTTGACCTTTTAGGGTCACGTGACGTCATCGGTCACGTGACCATTGGACTCTGCATGTGTGGTTTCCTCTTGGTGGTCAGTAAGTGACAAGGAGCAGTTCTGCGCCCGTATTTTGGCCCGCCATATGTCTAACATATGGCTCCATATGTACACACAATAGACCCGTTAACCTCACATAACCTATGTCTTTTTTGTCGCGTACTGTTTTTGGCTTGTCACAGTAGACCCGTTATGTCTCCGCCCATTGACCATATGCCTGTAGGTCATCGAGTACGGTGTTCTGGTCTGGAAAATTTGACCTGACCTACCGTCTTGTCTGCGACGTATGAGACCGCCCCTCTGACCCGTTGGAATGCGCGACCTGGCCTTAATTTGGAAAAATTTTACTGTCGTTGGTTAATGTTTTATGATCTAGGTAAAATGATAACGAGAACAAAATGCGTATTAAACACTATACGAGCAAGAAGTTGGAGCTAAAGCGATATGAGCATTGAGCAGGGTATTCTAACATAATCTAAAGCTTGCAGAAAAAATTAAACTGATGACAGTAAGTTCTGCAACTTCATTTCTCGTGAACATTCAGGGTATGACTGCACGTTTACTTGAAAAACAAAAAAAATTGAGCTAATGCTCACGAGACGCGCGAAAGCCTATAGCAGTTCCGGTTTAGTAGTTTAGCTAAAATTGGGGTATTCATGCAAAGTTAACATACAAATACCAAATTCTCTGTCTGGATCGCATAACGATAGTAACGTGGCGCCACCTTGTGAATGACATAGACTTGTGTCACAGCCCAAAATCGCCAAAAAATCCATAAAACCCCTTATTTTGGCGTTCAGGGTCATTCAAGGTCATTGAATTCGGCGCCAATCAAAAGCCAGTGTACAACTTCCTATTAGTGATTAATAGTAACCTAGGCCCTATCTCGCACCGTTACTGAGATACAGCGACTTACTGGCCAAAAATCACAAATTTTGCCTACCCCTCATATTTAGCGCCCTCGTTCGTGGTGACCTCCTTCGAATTTATGGAAAAGCTTTACGATTCCTGAAACTAGAGTCTTCCAAGCAGCCGATGGTGAAGATTTGGTGATCCTAGCTTGCACCGTTTTTAACTGATCCACCCGTGTGACGGACAGACAGACAGACAGAATTGCGATGGCTAAGACGCGCTGAAATCAGTAGCTGCTTTCGCGCGTAAAAATGGATTTTTAATTTTAACAACTGTTCAACTGTACAATCTCCAGAAAATTTGTAGTAAGCAGGTAAGTATAGTGAGTAAGCAAATTTGTAGGACACACGATGTCGGTATGACAACCGCCGAATCTGAGACGCATGATGTCGGGTGGAGAAGTAGGCTAACATAAATGAGATACATATGGCCTAGAAGTTGGTCACAAGTGATTTCTGATGGAATCGGCAGCTAACCAGGTGGCACTTGGTGCAGGACTGGCTAAACTGTCGTTCATAGCAAGGCACGCAGACGAGGTCGTTGGCTCCTCGTGGTATGAAGCTGTTTGTTCCAATCTGCTTCTGACAGACGAGACAGATGAAGCACTCGGCGTGCCACTGACGACCGCGGTGTTCGTACTTCTTCATTCCTAAACAACGCACATCATACAGGACTGGCACAAACTCCTCTACTTCGACTTGTTGTAAACTTGCTGGACGACAAGTCTTGTACAACAACATCTTAAACTTAGAAGAAGGTTACGTGACTTGGTCTGTCCATCTGCCTGCTTGTTTTCCTCGTTGCTGGATAACTCGACAAGTAATTTGAGAAAAGCTCATGAGACGCGCGACAGCCTATGGCAATTCCTGTTCGCAGGTTTTTCTGGTCTATCTCCATCCATTTCGTTGCAATTCACTGTTGAAGCGTGTGCTGCAGCCGGAAATTGCAGAAAAATCATTAAAACGCCTATTTTGGGGGTTCAAGGACATTCAAGGTCATTAATGTTGAATCACTAATAGCTTATCAGCAGTTATTGTTACTGTAAGCAACAAGTTTATGTCTGTCTGTAAGCGCTAGATGAGTCCACAGCGGCAAATTAACGACCTTTTACGGGGTACCCCTTTGACGCGCGCGTGTGGAGGCCTCCTTGAACCTAGGGGGTCAGGACTTGAACTGCTAAAATCTACGTTTAATGCTGAAAATTCCGTATGCAGGGTTCGACGCAATTTACTTTTAAAATGTGTGTGCAGCCCAAAATGGCGAAAAAGTCACAAAAACCCTATTTTTGCAAGTTCAATGTCGTTCAAAATCGTTGATTTTGATGTCAATCGGAAAGGCGTATGCGACTTTCTATTAGTGATTAATAGTAACATAGGCCCTATCTCGCACCGTTTCTGAGATACGGCGACTTATTGGCTTAAAATGGCCAATTTTTTGTACCCCCCTTTCATTTAGTGTCCTCGATCGGGGTGACCCCTTTTGAATTTTGGGAAAAGTTTTACAGATCCTAAAACTAGAGTCTCCGTGGCAGTCCACGGTAAAAATTTTGTGATCCTAGCTTGCGTTGTGTTGACACAATACCGGAGTGTGACAGACGGACAGACGGACAGACGGACAGACGGACGGACGGACGGACGGACGCCTCAGCGACGGCTAAGACGCGCGAAGCATTTACATGCTGTCGCGCGTGAAAACGGGTAAACAGATTTTGATAGCATTTATGGAAGAGTTGCGGATCACCTACAGAGAAAAGTTTAGATTTTGGTAGCGATCCGGACTCTTCTGAGGATTCTGAATCATCCAGCATTTTTTGTCTGAAATCAAAATCGTTTTTGACTGTTTTGTTAATAAAAACTGGTCAGTTATTATTATTAAGCTTGTTACTACTTTAAAAAATAGACATCAAACTGAGACTTCGTTTAGTTCGCTAGGTGACAGCACCATTCTTAACCGGGAATTTGAGATACGTGATCGTTTCTTGATAAAAAGTGCTGAAACCAACAGGTAGCGTTGGTTAGGCGTACCGGCGCGAAAGACTTCTTTGCATCGGGTACATCGCGGCGCAAACATGAGTTCGTAGCAGGCGGCGCAGTGGAGTTGGTCGTTCTTGTAGGCGAAAGACTCGTTGACTAGCGACGTCGAACACGAACTACACTTGAAACACTTGTCATGCCAGTGCTTGTCTCGGTACGACAGATCCTGAACCAATGCAAACACACATAACAACCAACCAACTCAGTAAGAAAGTAAGTAACGGGTTAGCTGCAGACAAGCAAACATTTCGCCTCACTGCCGATCATCAAGCCTTGCTCAAGACCAAGTACTGCCCGCGGGTAACCGCAGTGTCGTGCACATAAAAACATGTGACCTTGACCTTTGACCTATGACCTTTATATTTAACAGACTCGTAAAGGTTGTCAATGTACATGTTCTTGCGAAATTTCATAAAGTTAAGTACAACGATTCTTGAGTTATCGTGTTCAGGGAGAAAACTGGCGACCATGCTGAGAAGAATATTGCCGTCGCTTCCGCGGGTAGTGACGAATAAAATCTGTAAATATGCAGACTTAGGCCGGTTGCTATGATATGGCTGGAATTGAATTGTTTATTTAGCTGATTTACCGTACAGATCTGTCCACCAATTGCGACGACAACAAACGCTCAGTTGACGTTTAAAAATAATATATTGCGACAAACACAAAATAATACTTGAAAATAGATCAATCACACAATTACCAACATATTCATACGTTTAATGGCCAGCAACATTCTATCAAATTGTCCTTTTATAACGGCAAAGCAAGCTAGCAAAATGCATATGCCTGAACTGCTGTTGAACGACTGCTCGTCAATTCAAGTTTCCAAGCTTCTATTCGTCGTCGTTAAGACGTCCAAGTTATCTGCTGATGTCGTCTGTCGTTGGCTGAAAACGATATCAACGTCAGGTCGCGCGGTACACTTCACGTTGTCCCGGAATTACCCAGAAATTCTCGGTTGTCGACAACACCTTCCTGCCCTGTCAGGATAGGCTTCGTGTCCGCTTGCCTGAACCGTCACAGATTCGATTCACTCAGCGTTTTCAACGTTCAACGTAGTCTCTCTGTCGGATTATGACCACATTTGTGGTTTTCAGTATGTCAATACTAATTTTCACGTGAGAAATCTAACTTTCCTCACTCAAAATGCAATGTTTTACATGAGCCTATCCTTAGCTCCTCACTTCATACTCCTTGTAACTCTTTTAACTGACGATTAAATTAGTGATGCATCGATTTTGCAGTTATGTAAACATTTTATTCTGGCAATGTTCCAGCGTTCTGGCTGATACCCAGGAAGCAAGCAAGCGTTATAGACGCGTAATATACTCTACTTACTACTATCCTACACTAGCCTTGCAATAAAATATTGGCGTGTACATTTCATAACCTTACAAAATAAGGCTGGTGCTGTGTGACGGACAGCAAAGAAAGACCTTGTAGTCGGTGGTGATAAGCGTCTTGCATGCGACGCAAGTATTGCTGAACAGCTCCTCGTAGCATTTTTTGCAGTAAGGCTGATCATCTCGCAGGATGTATCTTTGACCTACCAGGCTGCAGCCACAACGGCCACAGCTGAACTGCCCACTGCGCCAGTCCTGCTGCAGAGACTGCGTGAAATCACTGGAAAACAGCAGCTGAAACGACAGCACACGTCACTGCACCTCAGTTCTCGGAACTTCTCTCCGTACAAGTGATGCAAAAATGTTCTATGCATATTTTATTGCGCGACTGCCCTAAACACGTAATGGACCGAATTTAGGGGTTTAGTCGTCTGTTTGTCTGTCTGTCTGTCCCATGGCTCCGACTCGAAATTTAAAAAATGCAGAAAAACACAATTGGTCAAGGCATTTCCCACCCCATAAGTAACCGGTGTGACGGTTTTTAGCTCAAAAATCACACACAAAGGTCACCGGACGTCAAGAACTTCCAGTCAATAACGCATGGCGCGTAAAGACGGTTTGCGGAGTGACGATGAAAAGTACATTTTCAATTAAAATTCAAAACAACAAAGTGTTGTATGTGCATAGCTGGGTTATTATCTGGGAACTGGGCCGACAAATTTTTCTAATTTTTTACACAAGTTAACAAAATTACAACATTTTCCTGACAGATAAATGAAGAAATCACCAAACAGTAAATACTGCAGTGTACGCACTTTACCTTGTGTTGAGGTACGCCAGGAGATCGCGAACGTTTGCGTTCACGGTGCTCTGCAATATGCACTAAACAGACAACAACAACAACAACCGTAATTGCACGAAAAAGTTGCAGAAACGTTACAGCGGTGCAAAACAATTAAGTAAACCACACCTCTAGTCTCAGACTGAAAATGCTCAAATTTAAATTTTACGAAACGTTTTACGAAACAGATTCCTTTTTTAGGCTAACACAGATTGGGAAAATGCATGTAAATCACGGTCGTCAGCTTCATTTGTTTTCATGTTTTGTTTTGTGTTATTTGAAGCTGTCATCGAGAAGTGGATTTACACAGTTCAGGGGCCCGACCACATTTTGTTCATTTCCCGCGCCTAAAATCTTGCATTGAAAATAATTCCAATTTAATGCCAATTTTCGTCGTAAACTTTTACTCTCACATTTCTTTGTATACCTCAAGCGTGCTGCTCAAATTATTTTGTAACCACTTGTTTCACGTTTTTATGGAGATGTAATTCATTACGCCAAAAGGGCAGCACAGCACACAAATTACAATAGCCTTATAGTACTATAGAAACCGTACCACAAATTGAATAAAAACGACAATGATAATTGAGATCGTGGCGCTAAATCTATCAATCAATCATGGATTCGTAGTGATGCTGACGTGTCTCGGAGAAGTCGGCAGTGAACACGTGAGTCCGACTGTAAGGTCCGTCATCAGTCAGTGATATCGACGGTGCGCCCGGGGGGGTCCCTGCTCCGGCCACCCCTACAGCTCCGTGGGCCTGACGCTCCGCTGCCGCCGCAAACAGTAACTCGTCTACGGGCGTGTATAGACGTTCAGGTAGAGCTGCACTGGCTCCTGGGGGAGTGGAGGTTGAGTTCTCGGAGACGGTGGTCTCTGACCAAGCGTGTGAGACGCTGCCGCGCCGGTAGCGGCCTGGTGGCACCAAGCCCGGGTCTACACTGCCGCTCACCTGTACACATGTTAGCAGCCACATAGCAACCGATCAGTCACTCATCAGTCAAGCAATAGAACAGTTGATTGACTAAATAAAATGCGAATATACTCACATTGATAGCGTATGTAACGCGCAGAGAAAAGGTGTGTCAGATTGGCAGAATCAAACGGGCGCGGTGAGTCTCGAAGTCAACTTACCAACAACTAGTGCTAGGACCACCAGTGCAGGCTTGCTCTGGATATGAAATTTCTCATCCATATCCATATCTATATACACAGACGCCTATCCTGCGTACTTGTAGCCCCCAAATTTTTACGAAATCTAGCAGTGCAAAAACGTCCACCCCTTCCCCCCCAAAAAAACATGATATTTCCCTCTTAAAGTTGTTAAAAACTAAGAAAAGTACAAAATTAGCACACATTTGCATTGAAATATGAGCTTAGTTAAACTTTCGTGTAAATCTACAGAATTATACTGCTCTTGTTTTTGGCCAACCGTTAAGTCAAACCTTGGGTATGATACGTCGTCTGTCTGTTCGTAACGCATGTATTGTGGCTAAACGGTACGTGGTAGGGGTCGGCCATTGGTAAGGCGGTAGCGACTTCCTATAGACTGTCAAAAGTAACCATGTCTCTATTTGCAGCGATTTGGCCGCAATTTTGAATGCAATGTTGCTGCCTACAGCCGTCACCCACGTGCGCCGAATTGCCTTATTATATCCTCCTAATATTGATTCTAGCGTTGGATATAGCAGCGTCATCATAGCGTGTATGGGACTGCAGTCACTGTGGAAAATCGCTTTCTTTCCACGACCGGAAGGCGGACGCTGGCCTTTGGATAGGCGGTACGGTCGCCCCAACCCAGCAACAGCTGGGATTTTTTCCAAGGCGCAGGTTGCATTCACGCACGTCTACAGGTATAAGCAGGGGCGTAAGAACGACAGACAGAAAATATTATACAGACAGAAAGCATATAAGTATTGAATTTAATTAGCAGGTGCGCCAGCATAATATCTATGGATATATTTACAGGATGGCTTAAGTCTGATATCCACACATAGATATATCCATGGATGTATCCATGGATTATGGATATCCATATCCACGGCAAGCCTGCACTAACGCATGAGAAGTTGGTTAAAGTGAGAAAACAGTTACAGGAAATGATTTCATATCGGATCCGAAACAGCAACCATATCGCCGTATCGCCACCAAAATCTGACCTGGGCCACTTTCAATCTCCGCAAAATTTAATGAACACCCATCTATAACTTTTTAAATTATTTTGGACACGAGTACAAAAGAACAGGAAATTTTTGCACAAATGTAAAGTCTACACATAATCATGGTTCACCTTTAGCTTGCGTTCGAGTCTGCCAAATATTTGTGCAACAGCTGTGCAAAAATGCCTTCGCCAAAACGAAACAAGCAGAGCTCGTTTTTAGATCAGTCGATTTTTATCAGCTGCATTAGCCTACTCAAAAAATTATAAAGCTAACGGATTTTGACAAATTTTGTTTAGGGTTTGGTCACTGTGCAAAGAAAAAAGAGATTAGATTTTGATAGCAATTTGCATGTGGCGGATAGCCTACATAATTTTGCGGATTCTAGGCTATATATATATAT